>ENA-UONV01000997-UONV01000997.1-human-gut-metagenome-genome-assembly--contig:-CS4-NODE-997-length-27619-cov-14.889675_pt1 | contig 27619 bp, 24 predicted proteins | sample MGYA00242461_ERZ724008 | MGnify/ENA metagenome assembly ERZ724008 | reverse complement strand
AAAAGCGGTAAAAATTCAATTTTTAATTAAAAAACAACGTTTTAGTAGTCATTCTTTTCGGAGAGTGACTACTTTTTTTCTCTTGAAAATCTCGTGCCAGGTCAAAAATCGGTCGAAAAAGCGGGGTGGTTCCTCAAATGTTACACTTTTCTGTATCTACCGCTATGGGTAAATAAGGGCGATAAAAAGGAGAAAATAATGTCAAAATACAAATTAATCATTGAATATTACCAAAAAGGCAACAATAACAGTCAAATCGCTACCCTTTGCAGTTGTTCCCGAATGACTGTTTGGAGAGTTTTTCAACGGATAAAGGCGTTAGGAATTGAAGTTTACGTGCTGAATGATATGAGCGAAGAAGAAATCTCTTCCTTATTATTTCCCGAAAGGGCGAAAGCAGGGGACGGATATCTGATTCCCGATTTTAAGTGGGAAGAGTTTCAAATGTGTAAACATCGTTCTTCAATCAGGCTCTGTTGGCGCAGATATTGCAAACGTGCCGCAAAACAGAACTTAATGGCGTACAGTTGGAAAAGTTTTATAATCTTATATAATGCTTATCGTAAGCCGAAGATTGAAGCCTGCGACCCCAACGACAAGATTCGCAACAAGTTAAAGGATTTTAACTTTCTATTGTCGTGTTGTCCGCGTGGTAGTATAAATTATGAAGTAATTAAAATTCAAAAAGAAGAGTGGCTAAAATCGTTAAAGCTCGAAGAAGATAAAATCCTGGACGACGAAGAGTAAAAGCCCATAAAAAATAAGTTTCTCGTAAAAATCAACAATATTTACGAGAAACTTTCTATATAATAAAAGCCATTTTAAAACAAAAAATTCAAAACGGCTTCTTATATGTTTATTTTGCAATGTTTATAATACGTTTCTTTTTCCGTTTGGCATATTCTAAAGCTTTAACAGCTCCACCCCAAGAATATTTAACGTAGGCAATAACTAAATCGGCTTCTTCAACCATCCACTCATTTCTTTTTAAGATTGCAAACTTACGTGGAACACTTTCAATAGGAGGGAAGATAACGTCGTCATAATGATTTTTAGCAAACTCTAATTTAGAATAATTCTTATCAAGATAAGGCGTGATAAATATAAGTTCAATATCTGGAAAATCATTTTTCAAATCTTTTAACGTGCGCAAGCACAAGCCATCAAAATCACCATACCCACCTAAGTAAAATTTACAGGTGGGATTTTTTATTATCTCGTCTAGAAGAATATTTTTAAGTTGTTTCTTTATGTCGTCGTTAAACAAACAGTTAGAATGTCCAAAAAAGGTAATTATCATAGCTTCCTCTTTGCGTAGATTTACCTACATATTATATCAAAACATTTAGAAAAATAGCAAGCGTTTACGTAGGTTTAGCTACGTATATTTAGAAACGTAAACTGTTAAACTTATATGTAGATATAACTGCGTAGGAGGAATGACGCATGAACGTATGTGAAGCAACAGCTAAAAGAATAAACCAATTATTAAAAGAAAAGGGGATGACTCAATACAGATTAGAACAAAAGTCGGGTATATTACACGGAAGTATGGCGTGTATTATGAATGGACGAAACAAAACCGTAACTCTTAGCACGATTTATATGTTAGCAAGAGGTTTTGATATGTCGATAATTGAATTTCTTAACAATGAAATTTTCTTATCAGAAGATGTTGATTTTGAATAACGATATATAGTAAAGTCGGTGGTTTTTACCATCGACTTTTTTAACTAAACACGCACAAAACCCTCAATAAATGAAGTGTTTTGCGTTAAAATGGTAAAAATCAAAGATTTTATTACACATATTACAAAAATTACTTAAATTACGCAAAAACCGTTGACATTTCTTCGTAATTCGAGTAAAATAGGTATAACAAAATAAGGAAACGATAGTAATGGAAGATTTTTATTTGAGTCGAGCCCTATTCCGCACGCAAGAAATCTTAGATAACTTTACCAACGAAAGAAGTATGCAGGTCAAGTTAAAGGCGTTAACGGAAAACGGGCGTATTGAAAAAATAAAAAACGGATTATATGCGACGGTCAATTCATTGACGGGCGATATTTTTGCGAGCCGTTTTGAAATAGCTTCGGCACTCTTTGAAAATGCTTGCGTGGCATATCACTCTGCGTTAGAATTTCACGGGCTTGGAAATCAAATGTTTTCAGAAGTGCAAGTTTTTACCGAGAAACGCTATAATCCCTTTATTTATAACGGGCTTGAATACAAATTCTTCTCATATACCGCAAAAGGCGGAATAATGCGCTTAGAACAAAATGCTGAAATCGTCGTTACCGATTTGGAAAGGACGGTAGTGGACTGTATCGACCGCATCGACCTTGCCGGTGGACTTGAAGAACTTGTTACGGCGTTAAACGGTATCACGCATCTTGACGAACAAGCGTTATTATCCTATTTGAAAGAGTATAACAAGAAATTCGTTTATAAAAAAGCAGGGTTCTTACTTTCTTTGAAGAAAGACCTTTTATCGCAAAACTTCTTTGATATATGTAAACAAAACTGTTCTATAAAATTAGAAGATATAAGCGAAAACAAAAAGATGCCGAGAAAAACGGATAAGTATTGGGGACTTATGTATCCCGAAAAACTTATAAACACGGAGAACTGATATGATAAACCTATCGCAAAAAAACGTAGTTAAAGTGGCGAAAGAAACCAACTTTATCAAAGATAACGTTGAAAAGGTTATGCGCCTTGCGGATATTTTAGAGTTTGTGTTTTCGTCTAAATGGAAAGATAAACTCGTTCTTAAAGGCGGAACGGCTATCAATTTGTTTTATCGTGAACTTCCAAGACTTTCAGTCGATATAGATTTAGACTATATTGGCGATACGAAAGAGGAAATGGAAAAAGATAAGGAAGAATTGTGGCATTTCTTGCAAATGGCGTTATTCCAAAAGAATTATTCGCTTTCGCCACAAAGCAAAAGATATTTTGCTTTAGATTCTGCCGTTTTTCAATATATAAATAACGCTGGCAACCGTGACAATATCAAAATAGAAATAAATTATCTTGACAGAAAGCACATTCTTCCGCTCTGCGATAAGCCTATTAAAACTCCCGTTGCCGAAAGTGATACGAGCGTAAAAGTTTTAAGCGCTTGTGAGTTGTACGGAAGTAAGCTTGCGGCTTTAATCGGACGTTGTAAACCGAGAGACATTTACGACGTTTACGGTCTGATTGAAAGCGGTATGATAGAAGATAAGGAAATGCTTAAAAAATGCACCATTTTCTATAACTGTATCGGTGGCGATTCTAATATTTGCGACGTTTCGCTTGATATTTTAGACGGCGTTACGGATAGAGATATCAATAGGCAACTCAAACCTATGCTTAACAAGAACGACCGTTTCAAAAAAGATACGGTAGTCGCTTCAATAAAAGAATACTTACAAGACTTACTTGTACTTAGAGATAACGAAAAAGAATTTGTTAAAGAGTTTGCTTCTAAAAATTATCGCCCCGAACTTTTATTTGAAGATAAAGAAATTGTAGAACGTATCTCCGCGCACCCTATGGCATTATGGCGCGTTAGAGAAAATAATAATTAAAACTTTTATAAATATGACTATATTTGTCATATTTATTATGCTAAAATCAGAATGATTTTGGATTTTTCCGGAGTGTGAAAAATGGATTTTATGACACCAGAGCAAAGGCATAGAAACATGTGTAATATTAAACAGAAAAATACTTTGCCTGAACAAATAATAATGAAAGAATTGCGCCGACAGAAAATTTATTTTAGCAAACACGTAAAAGACTTGCCAGGGAAACCGGATGTCGTTTTTAAAAGGAAGAAGATAGCGGTGTTTATTGATTCTGAATTTTGGCACGGACGTGCTAATTTGCCGAAATCAAATACAGAATTTTGGTTAAAAAAATTTGAATATAATCGGAAACACGATGAAGAAGTTAATCGCCTGTTACTTGAAAAAGGGTGGAAAATTATTCGATTTACAGATAAAGAAGTCAAAAAGAATTTAGACTGGTGTATAGATATAATTTTAAACGAATTAGGTAAAAAAAGAATGGAGAATAGCAAATGAAAGAACAGAAGAAATTAAGAGTGTTTGAAGCTTTTGCTGGAATAGGCGCTCAAGCGGCAGCTCTTAAGAGACTAAATATTAATTATGAAATAGTAGGAATAAGCGATTGGTTTATTGATGCCATTGAGTGTTATGCGGCGATACATAAGTATGATATTCAAGTTGATGTGCCGGTTGAAAAAAAGGCGGTTTTAGAGTATTTAAGCACTTTCACTTTTAGCGCCGACTCTGTTCATCCGCATAATTTGGCGCATATGAGTGAGGATAAGTTACGTAATCTTTGCCGTGCTAACAAAAAATGTAATAATTATGGTAGCATAGTTGATATTAAACCAGAGGATATGCCAGAAACCGACTTATTAGTATACAGTTTTCCGTGTCAGGATTTGTCTACTGGCGGTTTAGGAAAAGGAATGAAAAAGGGGTCTGGAACGCGTTCTGGCTTGCTTTGGGAAATTGAGAGGATTTTAAGTGGGCTCAAACACCTCAAGAAACTTCCAGAATATTTGCTGCTTGAAAACGTTAAGACGATTAAAGCGGAATCAAATAAGCCGGATTTAGACGAATGGCTTGCTTTTCTTGAATCTATAGGATATCGGAATGATGAGTGTATGTTATTAAATGCTTTAGATTTCGGTGTTCCGCAAGACCGAGAAAGAGCATTTATCGTAAGTCATTTGGGTGAAAAATTAAATATTCAGAAGAAATTGAAATTAAAAGAGAGGAAATACGACTTCAATAAATTCTTTAGGAATGATTACAAAAACCCTATAATAAAAGCAGAGGCAGATATAGCACAATTAAATCCGACACCATCAAGAATAAAAATGTGGGATATTAATGGTCGTGATTTGAACAAGGACACAACTGTTAGAACAATTACGTGCAATATGGATAGAACTCATTGTGCGGCATTATTTCCGTATGAAGGCGCAAAAGGTAAATCGTTTAGAAGACCGACTATTCGTGAGGCATTTTTGCTGATGGGTTTTGATGAAGCAGATTATGAGAAAACTTTATCATTAGAATTTAGTTATAGAAAAATGAATAAGCTCATCGGAAACTCTATTGTAGTTAATGTTCTTGAAGAGATATTCCGTGTAATGTTTGCAGATAAGTATGGCAAGGAGAATTAAATGATTATTAGATTGCCAATCGACATCAAGTCGTTGTATCTTAATATAAAAAATGATAATGAGTCTGGTCATACTGCAACTGTAGCAACACCATTAAAACAATATGGCGGAGTTAATGAGCAACTTGTAAAGATTCTAGATGTTCCAGAAAATGTTAATCCTATTAGCAAAGAAGGAATGATTAGTCATATACTTTCTAAGTCAAGAGCAGAGGCAAAGATAAACAATGTTTTTGTTTTTGATAAGATATCTGTAAATGGAATAAGAATAGAAAATATTCCTTCTTATTGCATTTACATAAGAGAAGAGACTGCAGAAGGATATGTGCATTGTGGAAGACAAAAGGTTCATTATCCTATAACGTTTAAGTATTCAGACGAAGAAGTTGAAATAAACAACAAGGCAGTAATGAGCGCTATAGCGGAACAATTATCGAATTACGCATTTATAGTAGAAGCGTTTGAGTATGATACGGAAAGCAAAGTGCTAAATTTTGACGTTATTGTTGTAGGCACAAAAGATATTCCGTACTCTAAGGTGTTCATTAACAGAAGAGGCGTTGGTGGTAAGTTTACATCTAATTTTAGTGAAGAATCAGAATCATACGATGCAGAAATAATCGCATTAAGAGAACGTTATGGATATTCTAATGTGGGACCAGAAAATTTTACTTCGGTAATGCAAGATAACCGAATGATAGCTGAAAATATAGCGGAAGAATATTTAAAAGAAGCTGGAGCCACAGAAATAAGAAAACTCAGGGAAGAATATCCATATGCACTTTATGACATTGAATATAAGGTCAATGGCGTAAAAAGATATATGTTAGTTCGTTTTACTGCGACAAATTCTAAATATTTCAATTTGTCTTTTAACAAAATCAAATTTTGCAATGATTTTAACGGACAAGTATGTATTTGTTTAATAACAGACATTAATGGTAAAGCGAAGACTAATATCTATACGATAGAGGATATGAATCGAATGAATAAAAGATTAAATTCGATTTGTTATGAAGATACGGAGGAATAAAATGAGCGAATTAGTTGAAAGACAATTTCCGGCAAAAGCATTAATTACAGGCTTGAGAGCTATTGGGTATAGTTTTTCTACCGCTGTGGCAGATATTATGGATAATAGTATTTCTGCTTTAGCAACGGAAATAAAAGTATTCTCCGACCCTTTAGATAGCGAACCTTATTTCTGTATTTTAGATAATGGATGCGGTATGTCTGGGAAAGAACTTGATAACGCTATGTTGCCAGGCTCGGATAGAGAGGGAAAAGAAGATTGTGAAATTGAATTAGGTAGATTTGGTTTAGGCTTGAAATCTGCTTCCCTTTCTCAATGTCGTGAGTTTACGGTGGCAAGTAAAAAGTTCGGCAAAATTAGAGCAATGTCTTTCGACTTGGATGTTATAGAGAAAGAAAATAAGCTTCTTTTAAAACAATTATCAAAAGAAGAAATAGAAAATCTTCCCAACGTTGGATTGCTGGATAGTTACGAAACTGGAACTTTAGTTATATGGACAAAGTTTGATAAAATTGAATGCGGTGCTGCACGTTTTGAAGACAGTTTTCGTGATGTGGTTGCAGAATCTAAGAAGCATGTGGAATTGGTTTTTCACAGATTCTATGATTCTATTGCTATTTATTACAATAATAAACGTATAGAAAAAAGAGACCCGTTTTTACTTTCTGCCGAAGGAAGAACTCAACGTGGAAGAGAAACACGCATCCCTGTAAACGGTTCAGAAATTGTTGTAAAGCCATACACCTTACCGTTTGCAAACACTTTAACGTCTGACGAAAAAGCTTTATTAGGTGACCCTAAGAAGATTTTTGATGAGCAAGGATTTTATCTTTACAGAAATAAACGTCTTATATCTTGGGGAAGCTGGATGAGAATGGGTATCCGTAGCGAGTTAAATAAACTTGCAAGAATACTTGTAGACATTCCGTCTACGCTTGATTCTGTTTGGATGCTTGATGTGAAAAAATCCTCAGCGAAAATTCCGGACAGTGTTAAAGAATGGATAAAAATTGCTGTACAGGACTCTGTCGTAAGAAGCAGAAAAACAAATAAATTCCCCGGAGTAAAAGAGCAAACTCCTGCAATAAAAGTATGGGATAGAATTGATGAGCATGAGGGCAAGATTAAATACCAATTAAACAGACAAAATCCACTTGTGGTTGCATTAAAAGATTGTTTAGGGGATAAGGAAAATAATCTTTTAGAAATGCTTTTATCTCAAATAGAGTGTTATTTGCCTAAATATTCAATTATCAACGATAATAATGATTCTCTAAATATTATAAACACCGGCGATGATTCTGAAGAAGAAAGAATGGTAGACGAAATCAGAGATATTATTGCTATGGTAGATGTCGATAAGCAAGACGAAATGTTTGATACGTTATTTATGATGGAAAGTTATCAAAAAGTTCAAACAAAGAAAGAAGAGATACGCAGGAGGATTTTCGGAGAATGAGCAGAACAGGAGAATTGTCGTCAAAGATTGAGGAACTTTTATTTTGGTTTTTTAATGGGGAAAGAAAAACTCATTCAGAAGTTCGTGATAAAGCTGAACAACTTATGCCTATATGCGGGGTCTCGAAAGGGGATGCTGACTATGATGTAATTTTAAATCGTGCAGTAGAAACATACGAAATGGAAGTAGGGATAAAAAGTTACGACCCTATTGTTATTGCTAAAGATAAAAAGTCTAATCTTTGGTTGTATAAACGCAAAGATACTATTCCACATGCGTATTTTAAGAGATATAAAATGTACTTAAAGGAAGAAGGTTTTGCCCAAACAGCAATAAGTAATATTGAACGTACGTGTGAAGAAATATTATCTTACTGCGCCGATCCTTTAATTGGTCATGAAGAAAGAAAAAAAGGCTTGGTTGTTGGTGACGTTCAATCTGGCAAAACAGCAAATTATTTGGCATTAATTAACATGGCATACGACTATGGTTATAAGATTGTTGTGCTTCTTGCGGGGTTAACAGATTCTTTACGTTTACAAACTCAGAAGAGAACAGATGCCGGTGTAATTGGGGCAATTAGTGATTCTATCGGAAATCAAATCGTGTATTGTGGTGTGGGCGAAACAAATAAAGACCATTTTGCCATACCGTTTACAAATAGAGAGAACGACTTTGCAAAATTTATACAAAAGAATTTAAATGCAACTATTAACGACTTTAGAAAGCCGGTTGTTTTGGTTGTAAAAAAGAACAAAAAAATATTGGAAAGTGTTATGGAGCGTTTGCGTCCAGCATTAAGTCAATATGGCTCTAATAGTTTATTAATTATAGATGACGAGGCGGACAATGCTTCTGTAAATACTTCTAAGCCAGGGAAAGACCCTACCGCTATAAACAGATGCATTAAAGGAATCTTTAACTCTTTTCCGATTGCTTCATATGTAGGGTTTACAGCAACCCCGTTTGCTAATATTTTTATAAATCCTGACGATGACCCGGATAATAAAGATTTATTTCCCTCGGATTTCATTGTTCAACTTACAGCGCCGGATAATTATTTTGGTGGACGTAAGGTTTTTGCTGGGGAGGAATTAGCTCGGCCTATAAGATTGATAAGCGAAGACGAAATAGGCGCATTACCTGTCATTCATCATAAAGATGACCCGTATTTTGGTCTAACTGACAGTTTGAAAGAAGCTATTCTTTCGTTCTTAATAAATAACGTTGTAAGAACTTTGCGTGGGCATGGAAAGAAGCATCGTTCAATGATGATTAATATTTCTAGATTTAACAATATGCATCGTCAGATTCGAGATAGCGTTGCGAGTTATGTTGAATCGCTAAAAAATATAATTGAACAAGATTCTGGATATCCGTTGGAACGCTTTATTAAAAATGATGAAATGAGAAAACTCTATGAACTGTTTGAGTATAGCGATTTTTATCAAGTTGTCAAAGCAGGAGATAGTGAAAAAGAATATGCTCCGATTTCTTGGGCGCAAATCCAAGCAGGATTGTATGATGAAATAAAGCAGTTTAACATGGTAATAGTCAACTCTAAATACGGGAAAGACGAGAGATTTGATTATGAAGATTATGAAGAAACCGGTGCGAGAGTTATCTCTATTGGTGGCTTTGTATTATCTCGTGGTTTAACATTAGAAGGTTTAATGGTAAGTTATTATAGCAGAAATGCTGGAGCTTATGATACGCTCTTACAGATGTGTCGTTGGTTTGGTTATAGACCCAAATATGATGATTTGTGCAGAGTATACCTTTCTCAAATTAACGTAGATTGTTTCAATGCTGTTCTTGATGCTGTGGAAGACTTAAGAGAACAATTTGCCGAAATGAAGAGACAAGATAAAAAGCCAAGTGACTTTGGTTTAATGGTGCGTGAGTCGCCCGAAACCTTAGAAACTACAATGCTGATTACTGCAAGGTCAAAACTTCAACATACAGATGAGATTGTTTATCATTTGAATTATGGTGGGGTATATCCTGATACGTCGAAACTTTCAAAAGACCCAGAAGTTAATAAGCACAACCACAAAGAGTTTGATAAATTGTATAATAAACTTTCCTTTAATACGGTTAAAAATAGATATATGGCAAGGGGAGTTTCTAAATACGATATTGCTGATTTTATCCGAGAATTAAAAATTCCTTATGTCAATCGTAAGTTTGATACGCAAGGCTTATCTGAATATATAGAAAACAGTGATATATTCCATTTGTGGGATGTAGTTATTGCTACTGGTGAATCTAATGTGCAGTTTAAGGGAAGACCTGCTGCGGAACGTAGTTTCCACGTTAGTGAAAATGAAACTTTTATTCGCATTGGAGCTAACAATAACAGGGTATTAGATCCCGGCATTTTAGATAGCGGTTTATCTGAAGAAGAAAAGAAAGAAATTATAGCGAAGAAGACAGTTGTGCCGGGTAGGAAGAGTAATGATTTGACTGCAAAAGATTATCTCAGGGTAAGAGAATATCCAATATTAGTAGTTTATCCTTTAGACTTAAAAACAGAGGGCGATGAGAAGAAAGCAGAATTAAAAGAAAAATATGGGGACAAGCCGTTGTTGGCATTTGCGGTTGCATTCCCGGAGAAAGAGTCAAGCGTAAAATTTAAATATCGCATTAATAAAATAAAAATGGACGAATTGAATAGAGGAATGGAAGTAGATGTGGACGAGGAGGATGATGACGAAAATGATTGATTTTGAAAAGATTTATGATAGTTTTACAGATGAATTAGCAGGCAACCAAAAGCGCTTGGATGTGAACACTGTTTTAGGTATTTATTATGGTGTAAGTTCTGAGGGCTGTTTAAGACTTTCATTTTTGTCTTCAGTTCCTACTCCAAAGTTAGAGTCTACAAAATTACTTAAAGTGTATCAAGGTCGCGAAAGTGATAACGTATATTGGACATGCTTTGATTTGCTACAACCGGAAGCGAAAAAAGTGTATTTTGCTTTTTGCGCAACATTGATAGATGCGGTAAAAGAAATAAAAGACGAGACAGAAGCAATTTCTAAGTTAAAAAAGAGATATCTTACGTGGAAGACTATGTTCAAGAAAGAACTGTCACAATCTTTATCTCGTGAGGTGATTCAAGGCTTGTTTGGTGAGTTGTATTTTTTGAAAAACTATTTGGCTAGACAATATAGTATTTCAGAGTGTGTTAAGGCTTGGAGCGGTCCTGATTCTACAAGTAAGGATTATTCAATGGGTAATACTTGGTATGAAATAAAAACTATTGGGGCTAATAGTTTGAAGGTTAGAATAAGTTCTTTATCGCAACTTTCGTCTTCGGTAAATGGACATTTAGTAATCTTAAAGGTTGAAAAAATGGCTCCTGCATTTACTAATGGGGAATCAAGCATAGAAGAGTTATTTAAGTCTATTCTGAATTTAATTGATGACGAAGCGATAGAAGGTTTATTCTTGAGTAAGTTGAGCTCTTTCGGTGCTGACATTTCAGACGAGAGCTTTTCCACAAAGTTTGATGTAAAAGATGTAAGTTTATATAAGGTAGATGAGAGTTTTCCTAAAATTAAGGAAGAAGATATTAAATATGATGAAGTTTGTGAAGTGGGCTATTCGTTAATAGTTAACTCATTGAAGAAATTTTTGGAGGAATAAACAGTGGATTTATTGGAGTTTAGAGAGCGTTATATTAACGAAGATATAAAAGCGGAAGCCGTGAATACGGTAAGATATCCTGTTGACGTTTTTATCGAAAATGCAGAAGATATCTTAAAAAATGACTATTCCTTATTATCAGAAATATCGCCTTGTTTCTATGAATTTACAAAGGGAACAAGGGCGTATAAAAACATGCGCATTGATGCAGCGTATTTAGACTTGACTTCTAATACGTTGAATTTAATGTTTGCTGATTTTAATGATGGGGAAGTCAAGAATATTACAAATGAGTTTATTAACAATAAATCGGCTTTGCTTATAAACTTCTTTGAAAATACATTGAAAGGGTTTTTTGCTAATGGTGAACCGGCAGACCCTGCGGTTCAGTTGGCTCGTGATATCAGAGTAAATGCTAAATCAATTTATAAACTCCACTTATTTATTATCAGTACTGATAGATTAAGTAAAGTTGTAAAAACGCTTAATTTAGATGACTATGTCTATGCGGGACAAACTTTCAAAGTTGATTTGGATGTTTTGGATATAGAAGCAATATATCGTTCTAAACTTGCTGGATTCCAAAAGGAAGATATTATAATTAATTGTGAAGATTTTGGGGTAGAGGGTATTCCTTGTCTTAAGGCGGATATTGAAACTGACCAATACGAATCGTATTTGGCGATTGTGCCTGGTTCATTTTTGGCTGAGATATATAAGAAACACAGTTCTTCACTTTTAGAAGCAAACGTGCGTTCTTTCTTGAAGTTTAATGGTGGTGTTAACAAAGGAATCCGTGGCACAATTTTAAACGAAAAGTCTAGATTTTTTACATATAATAATGGTATTTCAACCACAGCAAAAGAGGTTGAAACAATTATACATCCACAAAAAGGTATGCTCATCACTTCCTTTAAAGATTTGCAGATTATCAACGGTGGACAAACCACAGCAACTCTTGCAGCAACAAATATTAAATACAATGCTGATTTATCGGGGATATATGTTCAGATGAAACTCACGGTATTAAAAGATTCTGACCCTGATTTAATTAGAAATATTGCTACTTATGCAAACAGCCAGAACAAGGTAAAGACGGCAGATTTGAACTCCAGCCATCCGTTCTATGTTTTAATGGAAGAATATTCAAGAAAGTTGTATGCACCATTAGCAAGCGGTCAAATCGTTCAAACGTTATGGTTTTTTGAGCGTGCAAGAGGTCAGTATGAACAACCTATGATGCAAATGACGAAAAAACAATGTGACGATTATAAATTGGTGAGACCGAAATATAAGAAATTTACGCTTACGGATTTGTCTAAATATATTAATGCGTCTGAAATGATGCCACACTATGTTTCTTGGGGTGGTGAAGTAAATGCGGCGCATTTTCATAATAACATGGTTAAACAATGGAATAAAGACAAAACGGTTTATAACGAACTGTTTTATAAAGAACTTATTGCGAAAAAGATTCTATTTGCTTATATTGAGAGAATTATTTCCGACCAGGAATGGTACCAAGAAAGACGTGCTTATCGTCCACAATTAGTAGCATATACTTTTGCAAAATTGGTTCAAGAAGCTAAAAAGTTGAAGAAGGAACTTAACTATAAGCAAATATGGGAAAAGCAAGCTGTTCCAGATGTGTTTGAAGATGAAATCGCTGGAATCGGCAAGTTGATTTTTGATGTGATATACGATGAATCTCGTTCTACGGCTAACATTGAAACATATTGTAAGAAAGAAGAATGTTGGACGATAGTATCAAAGAAAAGTTATTCATTGGGTGAAGAATTTACATCTGTTTTGATATCACAATCAGATAGGCAAATTGAAGAAGTTAGAGCCAAAAAAGACCAGAAATTCGATAATGGAATTATGGATGAAGTGGGCATTTTTACAAAGGGAAGTGCTTATTGGGAGTCTTTAATTGCAAGAGGATTAGCGCAAGATGTTCTTATCCGTGGTGAAGCGGAAATGCTTAAGGCGGCGGTAAATTATTGTAACGGAATTTACGCTCAACTTAGTAAATATCAACTTAGAGAAATAGTTAGAATCCAAGCGAAATTAAAAGAAAACATGATAGAGTAATTTATCTTTGAGGAATTACAAATGAAAATAGGACAGATTTATAGAGCATCAAATCAACCAGAAAAACAAAATTCTGCCTTACTTGAAGTAGACGGGTATCCTAATTTTTATTATCATACCCACATGCCAAACATGTCAAAAATTCAATTTCAAAAAGGCGTGCATGCTATTGCGAAAGTAAAACTTGTTGGTGGAGGATATCGTATTCCTGCTATAATTGTTTCCAGTAGTCCACATAGATATGGAACAGAAGTTACACCATGGGAAGATATCTATGACCCGGATTTTGGTAGAGTACGTTATTATGGGGATAACAAATCAAACGCAACTAGACCGGAAGAAAAGGAAGGGAATCAAGCATTATTAAAAGCATTTCAGATGCAATCTTCGCCAGATATAAATGTTCGTATAAATGAAGCAACACCCGTTATATTTATCGAAAGAACATCTTGTAATGGTGCAACAAAAGGATATTTAAAATTTCATGGTTATGGCGTTGTTGAATCTGTAGAATTAATTACACAATATGACGTAAACACTAGCGATGGCTATTTTTCTAATTACGTATTTAATATGTGTGTGTTTTCATTAGTAAAAGATAACGAGGATTTTTCTTGGGATTGGATTAATGCAAGAAGGGATGCTAATTTAACAAATGAAGAAACTCTTAAATATGCGCCAATGGCTTGGCAAGAATGGGTAAGAAATGGAGTATTAACAAAAGTCCGTAGACACGTTTATTCGTCTCAAATTGTAAAAGCAAAAGAACAAAAATTACGCGATGGAAGTAAGGACGAGAAGATACTTAATGAAATTTATAACTATTTTGAAGGAAAAAAACATTTATTTGAATTGTTTGCAATGAAGGTGACTGAAGAAGTTTTTAAGCAATCGGGCGCTGACTTTAAAAGCGGATGGGTCACTCAAAAAAGTTCAGACGGCGGAATAGATTTTGTTGCACGGAATGATATAGGAACAGGGTTGGCTCGATTAAAGACAATAGTAATAGGACAGGCAAAATGCGAAAGTCCTGACGCACAAACTAATGGCGTGGGAATCGCTAGAACGGTAGCAAGGCTAAAACGTGGATGGGTAGGCGTTTATGTTACGACCTCTTATTTTTCAGAGGCAGTACAAAAAGAGGTTTTAGATGACCAATGTCCTATAATGCTAATAAATGGCATGCAAATCGTAAAAGCAGTACAAGCAATTACTTACAGAGAAGGAATATCGCTGGAAGAATTATTGCGGCAAACGGAAAATGAATATCCGTCAAAGTGTGCCAACCGTAGACCGGAAGAAATATTATTTGATTAGTAGAATTGGGAGATAAAAGAATTATGGCTCAAATAAAATTGACTTCGGAAGGATTGAAAAATTCTTTAAAAAAGCTTACTTTAGAAGAGGCAATTATAGAATATGTTTGGAATGGCTTTGATGCAAACGCGACAAGAATAGATATTATTGAGGAAAAAAACTTAATGGGGGGAACGTCTTCTATAAAAATAGTTGATAATGGGACCGGCATAGAGCGTGATTTATTGGATAAGAAATTTTCGTATGTGTATGTGTCTGAAAAGAATAAAAAAGAGTGTGTAGAAATAAATGTAAAAGGGAAAAAGGGTGTAGGACGTTATGGATTCTTTGATGTGGCTAATTCTGCAACATGGAATACGATTTATGTTAATGCTGCAGGGGAAAAGAAGTCTTATTTAATCACTATCAATGAAGAAAATCTTATAGATTATAATGTAACGCCCGAAGAAGATTCTACAGGCGAAACGGGTACGATTGTTACATTGTTTGCAAAAGAACAAAATTTAAATATGACGAAACTAGTGCATGAATTGAAATTGGTTTATGCATGGTATTTACAATTATATAAGGATAAAAAAATATATATTAACGGACTTCAGTTGGATTGTTCAGAATTGTTAAATGCTGAGTATGAAAAAGATGTTAGCGTAAACGGGTATAAGGGAAAAATTATTGTCTGCATATGGAACAATAAGCTTCGTGAAGAATACTCAAAATATTATTATATTGATTCATCTGGTGAAGTGCGTTTTAAAGAAAATACGACGTTAAATAATAAAGGCGATAATTTTTATCACAGTGTTTTTGTTGTATCAGAACTCTTTGATAATAATTTTTATTTTTGTTCTAAGCTATCTAAAGATGATTTACTTGGGGCTAAATCATTCAAAAGTGATGAGTTTAAGGAGTTGAGAAAAGTAGTAGATTCATTTTTGTTTTCTATTCGTAAGCCATTTATAAAAGAATATGCAAAAAAATTCATTGCTAAATTAAAAGAAAAAAAGGTTTATCCTCAATATGACTCAAATAATATTATTGACAGATTTAAGGAAACGCAATTAGATGAATTAATTGCTAATGTATATTATTTTGTTCCTAATGTTTTTACCAATTTAAGTGACATTCAGCAGAAAACTTTAATAAGAATGTTCGAACTTATATTAAATTCAGGAGAAACAAATAACTTATTTAAAATTTTGGATAACGTTGTGGACTTGACAGCTGAGGAGCGTTCGGATATGGCGGACATGCTAGATAAAGTTGAACTGTCTAATATGTTGGAAATGCAGCAATTGATTATTGATAGGTTGCAAGCAATACAGGATTTTAAAATCTTATTATTTGATAAGGACAGATACGTAAATGAAGTCGACCATGTTCAAAAATTTATCGAAAGACATTATTGGTTTTTTGGCGAACAATATAGATTGGTAACGGCAGAGGAGCCTAATTTTGAAGAGGCTTTACGGAGATACTTAAATATAGTATCGGACTGCTATTATGAAAAGGGGGAAATTAAGATGGAGTCTCCTGATAGTAAAAAGCAAATGGATATCTTTGCAGTAAGACAAATGCCTGATGGTGAGATAAAAAAATGTATTGTTGTAGAGTTGAAGAGACCAAGCGTCGTTTTAGGAATGGAAGAATTAAATCAAATAAAAAAATATTTTAAAACAATTAGGTCTGATAGTCGTTTTAATGCAGCAAACATGGAATGGGAATTTTATCTAGTCGGCAATGATTATGATAATGATATTAAAAACGAAATAGAGAATGCAAAAAATTGGGGAGTAAAGAGTCTAGTTTATAAAGTTGATAATTGTAATATTTATGTGAAAAAATGGAGCGAAATTTTTACTGAATTAGAATTGAATTTTAATTATTTGAATGAAAAATTAAAGTTTGATTATCACAAATTAGAGGATTCGAAACATTTCACATCTGCAGAGATAATTTTAAAACAAGAAATAAGCAATGCATAAACGTGATTGTTTGGTAAAATGAAACAAGGGTATAGGATTATTTCAATAGAAGCGGCGGATATTTATCGGCATGAGCAGGAAAACGGCGTTAGCGTTGGGTATAAAATGCCAGAAAGTAAAAGCGACGCCTATTTTCGTTTGTTCAAAATCTATTTGGATAATTCGCTTGACCTAATTGAACTTGAAAAGGCGTATATGCGCGTTTGTCGTAAAAAGTTTTCATTTCAAGATAAGAGCGAAAATGAATATACCCTTGCTGTTATCAACTTAAAGTTTAACTATACATATAAGCCACAAGATGGAAAGCCTGTAAAAATCAAAGACCTGCGTTCGCATTTTTATGAAAACGGCTTTATCTTAGACGGCGTACATTACGTCAGATACAAGCGCAGTGCAGGCAGTTCAAGAGAGGGCAAGTGCCTTTTCATAGACGAAAGACTTTACAAGGCAATGTCAAAATGGAGCGAGTGCGGCTTGAAACCAAAAACAGACCTTGCTTCGTGGGAATCGTATAAGGCGTTATCACTCAGTAGTATTAAAGGCGCGGTAGATATTCCGCTTGATGGGATTTTGTTTGTGCCCGACTATAAAAGCACGTTTACGGAAGATGTAATATCCGTAGAACTTAAAGACGGTAACCTTATCGCCGAGCAGAAACAAACGGAAATCACCAACGATATCTGGGACGGCGAAAGCCTGTTAGACGAGAGCGTGTTTACGGAAAGCTATGCGGACAAGCATATGCTATTACTCCGCAACAAGCTTTTCAAGTCCTGCGCTTTCCGTACCAAACTGCAAAAGTGGATAAAGGATAAGAGTATTACTCTTGACGATTTAAAGAAGCGCGGCTTTTTTACTCTTGCCACCGACATAAGCCAAATCGTAATGGTAACTACGCCAAACAGTTTGAAATATCTCAAATTTGTAGGCGGACTTACTGAAAAGAATATTCGCAAGTGGATAGAGGGTGTGGATAATACTTTCGGTGTGGTCAAATGGGATAAAAGCACAAGATTTTTTCATGGCGATATGGTGCAAAGCAGTTATCAACTTCTCAATACGTTGGGGCTTGATAAAGCGCAAGCGGAAGAATTGTTAAAACCGAGTTTTGATTATATCTCTCTTATCCGTGACGACGTAGAATTTATGCGTTACCACTTTACCGATGCTTACGCAAGAGAAAAGGACGGAGAAGAAAAGAAAGTTCCCGATGGACTTGCCGAGCGCGCTGGGGTTATTTTTCGCTTGTTAATGAGTTACACAACTTTTGACAGCACAGCTCTATACGCTAATTTTCGTGACGACGTAGTAAGTGGGTTAAAAGGTAATTTGCGCCGTGGACATATTCTTCTAAACGGTACGAATGCAACGCTTTTCGGTAACGGTCCGGAACTGTTAAAATACATAGCAGGGGAAGAGGTAACAAGCGAGTTAAAGAAAGGGCAATTATATTCTAAACGCTTTGTAAACGGCGCAAAACTTCTTTGCGCGCGCTCACCGCATATCACAATGGGCAATCTTTACTGTGTGGAAAATAACCTTGACGGCGGGATATGGGATTACTTCGATTTAGGAAAAAATATCGTCTGCGTAAACGCTATCGGAGAGAACGTTCAACAGCGCCTGAACGGTTGCGATTACGATTCGGATACAATGCTCGTAACCGACGATAAACTGCTCATAGAAACCGCCGAGAAACATAAAGATTATTTCAAAGTACCCGTATGCGAAATTGAAACGGCTGGTAAGACAGGTCAAACGCTTGCCGAGCTTGACCATGATACGAGCGAGAACAAAATCGGAGAAATCGTAAACCTTTCGCAAAAGCTGAACAGCATCATATGGAACGAAATCCATCACGGCGCGCCTATGGAAAAAGTTTTAGAAATATATAACGACGTTTGTAAACTTGCCGTTTTGTCGGGTTTAGAAATAGATAAAGCAAAGCGCTCCTACGACAACGTGAACGTTGGGAAAGAACTTTCCGCTTTGCGTAAAAAGTATAATCGTCCTGTGCCTATGTTCTTTAAGGAGATAGACGAGAGGGATAAGGAAAACGAATACGAGTTTTATGATACGGCGATGGATTATATCTATCAGGCTGTTAAAAAATTCAACTTTCAAAAAGGTAAAAAGAAAAGGGTAAATTACACCCCCATTTCTTGGACGATAATTGACAAAACGGCTTCGGATAATGCTACCGATTATAGGCATAGAGATAAAATCATCGAGATTTGCGATGAGTGTAAGGCAAAGATTAGCCGTTTATATATGGAGCTTCGTATAGCGGACGAACAAGAAAAAGAGCTTGTTTACGATAAGATAGCGGAAGCAAAAGTAGAAAGGGACAGGTTGGTTTTAAAATGGCTAACGAATGAAAACGTGCTAATATTGGTATTGCGCCATTATGAAAAGAATAGCCCTTCTGACTGGCGAATTTATGCTCCGATTGTAAACACTCCGCAGTTCAAAAATTTTTCTCGTTGTACAGCGCTTCCTATAGGTTGCGTGGCAGAAAAAGAGGACGGAGACTTCGTTGTATATGGCAAGAAATTCGCAAGAATATGGTAAAAAGTGAAAAAACATATCTTTAAGGAGATACTTAAAAGGCTTTCAAATTAACGTTTTCCCTTTCTACGAAAGGGAAATGCTTGCAAAAACGTAAAAATGAGTAATCGGCGTAATAGAACACACTCGTACAGAGCGTGAAAACATAGCTCGACTGTGAACAACGGTCGGGCTTTTTCTATGCCCGAACAGGGCAAAAAATCCGAGCTTGTCCCCATAGGACAACTCAAAAATAATTTAGTGGAGGTGATAAAAGGAAAAGACAAGGCGAAGCCTACAGCCTTAAAATGCAGACAAAAGACAATTGAATATTAAGGGGGGTGAAAGTTGGGGTGTCGCAGATAGCGAGGAACGTATTTGGATTGCCAAATACCGAGCGGAAACGCTCGCCTCGTTAGGGGGAAACCCCTAAGACCCCGAAAAGCAACGAACGAAATAAGAAAAGGAGGAAACATTATAGGCACAAGAACAAGACCATTCGCCTACATATTCAGGGCGAACGAAAAAGAGAAAAACTTAATAGACAAGGCGATAGCGACCAGCGGACTGACGATGACGGAGTTTGTAATTTGGTCGATTACGGACAAGCCTATTACCGTGATAGAAAACGGCAGTGAGATTTTAGCCGAACTAAAACGGCAAGGGAATAACCTCAATCAAGCGGTTAGAAACAGTTATAATGGCTTGGCTACGGAAGAAGAAATACGAAGTTGTATTGCCGAATTAAAGAAGTTATACCGCAGAATAACTATTGCAATCGGAGGCGGATGATGCCGCTTTTGAAATGTAGCGCAAGCAAGGCGAAACCGAAAAACGGGATAACCTACATCACCAACCCGAAGAAAGCGGCATACGTCTCTTCGAGGAATCTTTTCGAGGATGAGGACTATGCGGAGCAATTCGAGCAGACGGCAAAGCGGTTCGGTAAGGGCGATAAGTTTGACGAAAGGAAGTATTATCATTTCAAACTGTCGTGTGCGAGGATCGATAACGTTACCGCACAGCAAGCCCACCGATATGCCCAAGAGGTTGCTGAAAAGCTGTTTAATGATTGCGAGTGTGTAATTGCAACGCATACGGACACGCAGGCGGTGCACAGCCATATAATCGTAAATGCCGTTCACCCGATTACGGGAAAGAAGTTGCAGTTCAGTCAAAAGGATTACGTTGCAATGAAAGACGAAGTCAACAGAATCGGAAAAGAAAACGGCTTTACGGAAACGGATTTCAGAAAGCGTGGTAAGAACAGTAGAACGGCAGTCGAAAAGAAGATTATGCTAAAAGGCGGTACGAGTTGGAAAGAAGAGCTGAGAGAGGTTATTGCTGAGGCAATTAAAAACTCAACCACGCCTGACAAATTCAAAGAATATTTGGAGAAATGTTACGGCGTAAAAATTACGAGAGACGGTAAGGATTATTCCTACCTTCATCCCCAAAAACAAAAGCCCATCCGAGGGGAAAAGCTCGGAACAAATTATACAAAAAGTGAGGTAATAAGAAAAATTGGAGAACAGAATAACAGGGTTAAGTCCTCAACCCATAACCGAGGACGAAGTGGATTTAACGGACAACCTGCCAGCGCAGGCGTTGTGCGAGGAAGTAAAACAAGTAACGGCGCAAGCGCGGGAAGGATTGTTAATGCAAGCCTTGTCGGTATCGAACGAGAAATGCAACGACTTGATTTTGACGCAAAATGTGCGAATTGCGGAACTGACGCAGCAAGTGAAGAACGTAGAATGGCAGAACGAGCTGCTCGAGAGGAATCTGAACGACGACTTAAAGAAATTCACGAAAGACGTGAAAGAGAGCAACGAGAAGTTGTCGAGAGACCTGAATCAAACGTTGGACAAGATAACGACAACGGTATCGGGGATAGAACGCCAAGTAAATACAGCTACGGAAAAGGCGACTGATTCGGCGACGAAAACTTTAAATGAGCGAGTAAACAAAGCCGCGGACGACGCCGTGTTCAAAATGAATCAGCAAGCGCAATCGCTCACTCAAAAGGTAAGAGAGACGGAGAAAGAAATTGAAAAGGCAAGGGATGAGATCAGATTCGAAAGCGGTTTCAGAAAGTTCTTTTTCTGGGCAACGCCCGTGCTTTTGTTGGCACAGGCGGTCGTTTCGGTACTTTTACTGCTGAAATAGCGGAGTGGCATTCTTTCTAACCCTCTAAAACCCATTGACAGACAGGTAAAAATATGATATAGTATATATACGATAAATATTTTTCGGAGGTTTGTTATGACGTTGGAAGAATTGGAAAGAAAGTCCGAAACGGAAGGTCTTACCGTTGAGGAAGTTATGGAGTATCAAAAGCTTGTAAAACCCGTGCATCACGTTTACGGAAAATACGGAACGCTTGCGAAACACTATATCGAAGAACATAATTTCGGTAAATTGTTGAGTTTGGCAGGGCATCTGCCCGAATACCTGCACGGAGTTGATAAAGCGGCGAATGATCTCTATGACGTTATGTATGAAAAGCTGTCCAAAGACGAGCGGTATAAGCGGACGGGGAATTATTTGGAAGACGTTCGCCGTAGGGAAGAAATACACCGTCTTATCGAAGAAGAAATCTTAAACGAAATCGTCTACGTCGATTAAGGAGATTTGTTATGGTTACAAGAAAAGAAGATACTCCGCAGAGGATAGCCAACAGGAAGTACGAGGAGAGGAACAAAGAAAAGCGTCAGGCGGCGAGCGGTAATTTTCAGACTATGATACCAAGAGAGCTGTTTGACGAAATCAATGCGTTTTTAAAGGAACGCAAAATGACTAAGGTGGACTTCATTAAAAAGGCTTATGAACTTTTGAAGTTTACCGACAACAGCGGAATATAGCTAAAACAAAAGCTATACTTAATACACCCGTAATGCCGGGAAATAATAAGGAGAAAAATGATTGAATAGGGCATCCGTATTTATCTTTCCGTTAAAAGTACGGATAACCCCCTATAAAATAAAAAATAAGGAGAATTGAATTATAAGGAATTAAAATTAAAAGAAGAAAAATTAAATAGTGAAGTGGAAAAGCAAGGCGGCTACACAGCCCAAGGCGTAGAGAAAATCGACAAGTCAAAAATAAATGTGGAGGTGTTCAATAAAATTATCGCGTTTAAGATGCTGGAAATTATGCGTGATAACGAAATGATTGACGAGCGAGAATACGCTAAAATCGAAAAGAAGCGTACGCAGTTTGGGGAAAGCGTAGTAAAGCAAAATAAATTATTCAAAGGAGGCGATTTAACTTGATTGAAAACGGAATGGTAATGCCCACTAACGTTAATTTTAACAGGGCAAGACAAAGAAGAGTGGTTTTCTACGGACGAGTAAGTACTGAACACGAAGCGCAACTGTCTGCTTTGGAAAATCAAATGCAATGGTACGACGATGTGGCGAACAGAAATCCTAATTGGTATGTTATTAAAAAATATATCGATGAAGGAATTACGGGAACGCAAGCGAAAAAGCGACCTGCATTTTTAAAAATGTTGCAAGATGCAAAGCAGAAAAAGTTCGATTTAATCGTAACGAGAGAAGTTTGTCGTTTTGCAAGAAATACGGTTGATACGCTCGTGGTTACGAGAGAACTAAAAGAGTACGGCATCGAAGTCTATTTCGTAGAAGACAACATTTGGACGATGGACGGAGACGGCGAACTCAGGCTGACGATTATGGCAACGCTTGCGCAAGAAGAAAGCAGGAAGATTTCCGAGCGTGTTCGTGCGGGGCAGAAAATCAGTAGAGACAAGGGCGTTTTATACGGAAGCGGTAACATTTTAGGTTATGATAGAGACAAAGCGAAAGGCACTTACGTAATTAACGAAGAACAAGCCGAAACGGTGCGTATGATTTACGATTTGTATTCGGCGGGTAAAGGAATCTCTCAAATTCGCGACGAAATGATACGCCGTAAAAGAAAGGATAGTTCGGGGTTAGTCAGATGGGAAAATTCAAAAATATCACGAATACTACATAACTCAACCTACAAAGGCTATCCTGCGTACTTAAAATCACGAAGAAACAATTTTCTTGACCAAAAAATTATTATAAACCGTGACGAAGATACCTATCTTTACGTAAAAGGCGATTTTGAGCCGATTATATCCGAAGAGCAATGGGATAGATGCAAGCAGATAAGAGAACAACGTACAAGGTATAGCAAATTCCGCACGGAAAACGGGGAGGTGCTTCACAAAACGGGTATTCACGAAAGTGGCGACGTCTGGACGAAGAAGTTAAAGTGCAGATGCGGTTATAAAATGCGCAAAAACAAATGGCGTAAGAATAAAAACGGCGAAGTCATTTACGGATACAAATGCTATAATCAACTCAACAACGGTTCTAAGGATATCAGGCTTGAAGCAGGGATTGACGATTCAAAAACTTGTAATCTGAGAGAAATATGCGATTGGAAATTAGAGATGATGGCAAGGCATATTTTTGCAGGGTTATGGGGAAGCAAGAAAGATATTCTGAACAACGTGTCGTCTTTATATCAAATCGGTGTGTTTGAAGAATATCAAAAAGCAGCGGAAATCAAAGCAACGGTTGATAAAGAGATAGCAAAGTTAGACGAAAAACTCAAACGCTTAACTCGTATGCGCTTGGAAGACGAAATCCCAAAAGATTCTTATTTAGAACTCAAAAAGGAAATCGAGCAAGAGAAAATCGAACTTTTGGGCAAAAGGCGTATTCTTGACGCGGGAATGGTTCCAAACGAAGACGGGGAGGAAGAGCCTGCGAAAAAGGTGGAAGATTTTCTATTATCAAAGATGGATTTTACCGAGCATTATATTGATAGGGAAGTGATTAATCAGTTCGTTCATACCATTGTTCCTGTGACGGAAACGTGCTTTAATTGGTATATGAACTTCGATTTAATTGACAAGCCTGACGATATGAAAAAGTTGGTATGGGAGTTTACGATTGATTATAAAGGGGCAAGGTCGTATAGAAAGGAAAAAGACGGTATGCTACGACCAAACCAATGGCAGGATTTAACGGTAAGGGTATTTATATAACCAAAGAATGATAGGGGAAAAACGTAACAAAATCAAAATTGAATACAACCGCTACGGCGGATAAATATATGGGATATAGTCTTGCGATAACAGCGTACTGCCAGACCTGCAATCGGTCGCACAGGGCAAAAGATAACGAGCACAGGCTAACATTAAGAACCCCAGAAAGTAAGCTGAAAGTTTTGCGGGTTGACGGCAAAATATTTGCCGACGTATAAAAATTTAAAATAAATGCAAACAGGGCTTATCCCGTCGCGGGATAAGCCCTGTTTATGTTAAAAATACGCCACTTTCGCGCGAGATATATAGATTTTGCACGGTACGCTATTTTTGCAGGTATAAATAATATTCCGATTGAGCCGCATATATGCCTTAATCAATGCCTTTTGTATAAAAATGCTGCGCCGTCCTGTAAGGAACGGCGCAGCATACATTATAAGCAAATAAATTTAATTTTAAATTACCACATTCCGAGCGCGAGCTGAACTCCAATGCTGACGAGGGCGATTGCTATTCAGCAGACAAGACCGGATAAAATGGGTTTCCAACCGGACTTTACCAGTTTGACGACATTTGTATTAAGTCCTATTGCCGCCATGGCGAGGGTAATCATAAATTTACCTACGTCGGAGAGGAAGGAGGACACGTTGCCGCCTATATGGAGCACGGGGAATAGCCAAGTGTTTACAACTGCCGCGACGAGGAAGAAAATTACGAACCAGGGAAAAACCTTTACAAAGCTGAAAGTGAAGCCTTCTTCGCCGCCTCCGTTTCTGGCAGATTTCTTTGCCTTGACAAGCTGAAAAATTGCAAGAGCCAGAGTTATGGGAATTATTGCAAGCGTCCTTGTAAGTTTGACTATTGTCGCATACTGCAGGGCAACGTCGCTGCCCGTCATGCTTTCCCAGCTCTGACCTGCGGCGACGACGGAGGAAGTGTAGTTTATCGCCGTGCCTGCCCACATTCCGAAGCCCGTGTCCGACATGCCGAGCGCCTGACCGATAGCGGGGAACGTGAATGCGGCTATGACGTTGAAGAGAAAGATTACCGAATAGAAGTTGCGACTTCGCTGTCTCTTGCGCGAATGACGGGTGCGGTTGCGGCTATTGCAGATCCGCCGCAAATGGACGAACCCACACCCACGAGAGTGGCGGTGTTTGAGGGCAGCTTAAGTATTTTTGCCATTATAAACGCCATCACGAGCGAGGTGGTTATGGTGGATAAAATTATAAGCAGGGAATTTCCGCCGACTTCCAAGACGGTTATAAAGTTCATTCCGAAGCCGAGGAAGACTATGCTCGTCTGCAATATCTTTTTGGATGTGAATTTAATGCCGCCATCAAGCCATTTCGGTCTTTTGAAAAAAGCTATAATCATGCCGAACACAATGGCAAAAACCGCGCTGCCGATGACCGGTACGAGCTTGCCCAAAAACCATGCGGGTACGGCTATTACTGCGCAGAGCAACAGCCCGGGCGCAATATTTTTTATCGTATCGAGTACTTTATTAAAAAATTTGCCCGCTTTCGATTGTTCGTTTATGTTTGTATTAATAGCCGCGCATTCTTCGCTCGCCGCCGCACTTTCGTCTTCAGCGGGCAAACTTTCGGGCTGCTTTTCTTCTCTCTGTTCTTCCTATTCTTCTCTCTTTGTATATTTTGCCTCAGGCGGTATGTATTGTAACAAAATGGTGCAGCGTTGTCAATTTATTCAAAAAAAGGCGCAAAGACAGGCGAAAATATCAATTATTTTCATGTGCCTTTAAATATTAACAAATAAATAGCATTTTTGCTTTCAATTGCCTTGCACCTGCGCATATAAATTGAAGTGCTTGCAATAAAATGTGATGTATTAAAGTAAAACGGGGCTTATTCTTAAACGGATAAGCCCTTTTGCGCCGCGAGGGACGGCTTTTTCGTGCAAGATATAAAACCGTCAAATGGCATAGGAATGTGCTTAAAAATGTTGTGTTTATGTGTCGATAGGATTATAATATATGCAATATCGGTTAAAGTGACGGGCATACAGCCGTGAGCATACGGTAAGTAAATATTTGCATTTTTAAGTTAAATATGATATTGATTGAAACTGAAAGATTGGTAATACGCAATTTTTGCGTAAATGACGCCGAAATTATTTTTGACTACCGAAACAACCCTGTTTGCTCTCGTTTTCAGCGGGGACAGATAAAAGACCTTCTTGAGATAAAGAAGCTGATAAGGTCGCATGCGAGCGACGAAATTTCTTGCAAAACTTCTTTTATGGCGGCTATAGCCCTCAAAGACGACGATATATTGGTCGGTGAAATTTGCGTTATGCCTACAGACGGCACTTTATCTCTTGGATATACAATTTCTTATAAACATCAACGAAAAGGCTATGCTTATGAAGCGCTGAAGGCGCTCATGGAAAAATTGCACGCCATATATCATGATTTTGACTTTGTTTGTTTTACGGACAAAGAGAACTTTCCCAGTAAGATGTTGTTGAAAAAGCTTGGGTATATATATCTCGGGTATCTTGAAACAAAAAATTCGGATGTTTTCGCAAAATATATTTCTGAGGAAACCCGCCAGGAAATAGAAAGAGCCTGCGCGCGACGCATAAATTGATTATTTTGATTTATTGGCTGAAGCAGAATATTCAAGGTATAGAAATATGAATGAAAAAAACACTATCAGATTAGCAAAGCAGGGCGATATTGCCCGCATAGAGGAACTTTTAAGGCAGGTTCACGGCGTGCATGCGGGTTTGCGACCCGATTTATTCATCGCGGGAATGCAAAAGTACGACAAAAAACAGCTTTCCGACATAATAAAAGACAAAAATGCGCCCGTATTTGTCTATGAAGAGAACGGGCGGGCAGAGGGGTATGCGTTCTGTCGCATACTGCGCGAAACTGCGACCTCAAAGACTAAAATCATTACTCTTTATATAGACGATTTGTGCGTGGACGAAAATGTGCGTTCGCGCGGGATTGGCAGAAAGCTTTTTGACTATGTCTGCGAGTTTGCAAAGAGCATAGGCGCACACAATGTAACTTTGCATGTCTACGGCGGCAACGAGCGCGCGGAAAGGTTTTATAAATCAATGGGGCTTTTGCCGCAATATACGGCGCTTGAAAAAATTCTTTGATTTAATGCGCGGGTTACCAATTGCAACCCGCGCCCTCTTTTTTTATTGTCTTATTGGTGCGAAAATTTGCGCGTATAAGGCGTTGCAGGCTGGGCGTTTTATGCGTGCAGAATTAATACAACGAGCGGTTGCCCGCGGCATAT
>ENA-UONV01000989-UONV01000989.1-human-gut-metagenome-genome-assembly--contig:-CS4-NODE-989-length-27785-cov-4.237937_pt1 | contig 27785 bp, 18 predicted proteins | sample MGYA00242461_ERZ724008 | MGnify/ENA metagenome assembly ERZ724008 | reverse complement strand
TAGGTATATTCCACTTTCAGTTTTCCCTCGGGCTTCACGCCATAAATAGCCTGATCATGAAGCACACGTCCATAATCCTGAAAGAAAGCTCCATTCTTACGACTAATATAAACCAACATAGACGAAAAGCCGGAACTGCCGGAACCACCTTCGCTCCATAAAGTAGGTTGCGTACGTCCGGCATTTCGGTGACAGCTACCACAAGAATAACCGGCATAAACCGGTCCCAGTCCTCCCCCTATTCCATTACTACTGGTGCGGATATCATCATACAATTTGTCACCACGGGTGAAACGTTTATCGTATGCCCCTGTTATCCAGTCAGCAGACCTGTCATAAGCATAAGAGGAAGTCAGGAAGTTGGTAGCAGTACCGGCAGAGAGGGCAAAGCCGGCAGGTACTTCTATATCATCCACATCAATTCCATCATTTTCGCAGGCAAACAGCGCCAGAAGCGAAAAACAGATTGGAAATGAGTATTTTAATAAGCCATTCATTCGTTATTGAATTATTATTGCAAAATACGTAACTAACATTTATCTTTTTAACGCAGATGTTGCGGAAGCAACAGAATATTCATTATCCCGCTGTTTCCGCAAAATCTTATTTCTAACAAGTAAAAATCTTACTGAATGGTACGGGCCTCACCATCTTTGAAGATCAGATACTCCAAAGTGTGGTAACCACGCAATGCTTGCGCACCGGCAATTTTGTCATCTTCTTCATCATAGTCTCCATCCCAGTTCAGGTTAGAGTAATTACCGGAAGTCAGGATCTGTACGATACCATCCTGGTCGAGCGGCCAGCTATCCATATTGGGGTCAAGACCTTTGTCGGCAACCGGACCGAAAAGGAATGCCTCACTGGTTTCCCACGGTGTACGAGCAGCAAGCCATGCTGTAGCACAAGCCTTGAAGTTAGCATTGCTGGGAGAAGTACGGAATGTTTCAACAGCATCGAAAAGAGCCTGATTTCCCGCTTTCAAATCAGAGTAAGTAGGTAATACAACTACATCCACATAATTTCTTACGACTTCAGCCAACACTGTTTTATCAATACTTTCGATACAATTCTTCAAACTTCCCTTGAGTACTCCCTCCAAAGTGGCACAAGCTTCCATAGCACTTACTGCTTCCGGGCTATTGATATTGTTGCGGAAAGGACTCGGGATAGCCCAAATTGCTGCTGCTGCATCATCAATCGCTTTTTTCACTTCAGTATCAAGATTAGCATTTACTGCAGCTACTGCTTTTGAGAGAGATGACTCGCTAACAACACCTGTACGTGTTCCGAAATAAGCATTACGAATAGAATAGATATTGTTACGATAGTCTTCACGAGAATGCCAGCTGTACCATGACTCTACAGCATACAAAGCCTTTTCTTCATTATTATGTATGAAAAGATCGTAAGGGTCACCAATTTTGGCAGTACCTACTTCATTGGCAATGTCTACACAGCCATCAATCAACTGCTCAACGCTCGTCAAAGCATCTTGATTCTTAAAGAAATCTGCATAACTTCCACCTTCGTTGTATTTAACCGCCCAGTCATCATAAAGAGCAGTAGCATCATTCACCAACAATTGTGCAACTACTCGCATGTAATTTCCCCAACTACTTGCATTCTCTGCCGTATAGTCAAGATTTTTAGCGTCTATAGTCGTAGTGTCATCATCACTACAAGCCGTAATGGAACACATCATGCCCAATGAAAGAGCCGACAAGTAAAAAAACTTTTTCATATTACTTAAACATTAAATTAATTATAAATACCTATTTGAACTATCTCTTGGTAAACCAACCGACATAAGCTATGCCGATAGCAAATTCATTTTCATTGTTATATTTAGTCGATCCAAATACCTTGTTCGTACCAATATGACGGGTAGTATAATCGGCTTTCACAACCAGATTCGGCAATGCAAACCAGTTAACTCCTGCCGTCCATTTGCTTACCTGACAGCGTTTCTCCATTGTAGCAGAACCTTCTGCCTCTTCCTGCGGGTTGTAGTATTCATAACGGGCATAAGGATAAATAACCGGACATTTCTTCTGCGAGAAGAAAGCACTCAGGTTAAGACCAGCCTCCAAGCCATAGCACAGGGCATTCTTAGCTACATTACGCATAGCACCGTGATAATAATTGGAGTTATTGGAAAGAGTAACCTTGCTGATCTTGGAAGAATTCTCTAAATCACCATAAATGATATTACCACGAGCGGTAACATATTTATTTTTATACTGTGCATCGGCAGAGTAGATTTTCACTGATGAGCGACCTACACTGCTATACTTATAATTCTTATCAGCATTGGCTGTCACGTCATTACAATAGTAAAAAGCAGCACCTACACGCAGTCCCGGTACCCCTTTATAGTCCAGACGTGCTACATAAGCAGGCGAAGTAAAGTTATCTTGTTCAAAGAGTCCCTGCTTACCACCGGCAACCCAGTTATCGCGACCAAATCCATCAGCATTCAAGCCGGCAACAATCATTGCCTGATAATCAAAACGCGCATATCCTTTACCAAAAGAGCCGAAGAATTCCAATCCTGTCTCATGCCAGGTAGAAGGAATAATTGTGGTTTCACCCTCAGGACGAGATGTTCCAAAGAAATTGATAGGCTCATGGTGTGCATTGGTCAATCCCATAGGTACAATCAAATGACCAGCACGAACATTGAAAGCCGAATGTATCAGACGAGTAATGTGAAATTGCTCAAGAGCGACTTCTCCACCCTTTTCCATTTCTGTTTCATACTCACCGTTTTCTGAATTCTCAAGTTCAGTTTCAATACCTACACCTCCTGCTTCAAACTCTATTTCAGCACCCAGTATCCACTTGGAATTAAACTTGTAGTCAAAAGCCAACACAAAACGAGGAATCGCAATGGTATTGCGGTGATCACTGTTATCGACCCCACCATAGAAACGATTCGTTCCGTAATTCATAAACTTTGCTACCATTTCTCCGTATCCACCGAAACGGAACTTTTCGTAGTCGTCATCTTTTGTTACCTGTTTTATTCTCTCTTTCTTTGCCGTAGTTTCAGATACCTCTTCTGTTGAGGTTACTTTTTCAGGTTCATTAGCCCGTAAAGTATTGTTAAAAAGCAAGAAACCTAAGGCGAATAAGCAAGTTAATTTTCTCATCTTTTATCTTAAATTTTGTTGGCGCAAAGGTAGAGGGAGTTAAAAAGGCGGGCAATACCCAAATATGAGTATTGTGTTATTAAAAATAATAACAAGTAGGTACTTAAACGAACACTATTTCTTTTTGTTCTTTTTTACAAAGCAGTAATTCACTAAAAAGACAGCCGCAAAGATCACAGCAATCCAGATAAAACTAATAAATATCAAATAGCGGTTATAAATGTACTCTCCCTCTTCAGGAACATGATTAAGCATACATAGCAAACAGTTACACTGAGGATTATCAACGTCATGAGAAAAGTAAGAGTACAGTAAAAAAGATAAGCTACCTGCAAAAAGAATAATAATAGCTATTATTCCCCATCTCTTACAACTTAAAGGTCTGTCAATTGCCCTTTTATGATTGGTTAGTTTCACCATATAGCAGTTTATAGTTAGATTATACGCGCAAAGTTGCATGCTTTCAGCGACCTTGGCAATACCCAATAATTGTGATTTTTATAAAAATATAACAAAAAACCATCATTAATGGGTATTTCAGAAAACGCGGATTCTCCCCTACTTTGCAGTCGAGAAATAAAACTTATGCAATACCCTAAAGATGACATACAAAAAGAAATTTTGAAAGCTGCCGAAAAGGTATTCCTCGAAAACGGCTTTCCGAAGGCTTCCATGCGCGAAATTGCACAAGAAGCACAGGTAGGGTTGAGCAATATCTATAACTATTTCAAAAGTAAGGATGATATTTTCTGTACGGTGGTACGGCCTGTAATCAGTGCATTCGAAAGGATGCTGCACGAACATCACGGGCGTTATGGAGCAGATATCATGGAGATGTATTCCACAGAATACCTACGATATGTGATAGAAGAGTACATGACATTGATACAAAAGCATCGCAAATTGTTGGTATTGCTATTTTTCCATGCACAGGGTTCTTCACTGGAAAACTTCAAGGAGAACTTCACCGAACGCTCCACATCACTTGTGAAAGAGTACTTCAGAGATATGAAAGAAAAACATCCGCAAATGAATATCAATGTAACCGACTTTTCTATCCACCTGCACACGGCATGGATGTTCACCATGTTTGAGGAATTGATCATGCACCGAGTCGGGATAGAAGATTTGGAACAGATAGTCACAGAATACATCACATTCGAAGTAACTGGTTGGAGAGAGCTTATGAAAATATAAGCTCTCTCTTTTTTTGAACGAATCTGAATATTGTTCGTTTTTAAAAGTATGATAGATTATGAAAGAGAAACTGAAAAAGAAAAAAGGAATCGCCCGCCTGTTTGAGATTGCAGGCGAGCGGAAAGGGTTGCTGATCCTAGCCGGTATTTTGTCGGCAGGAAGCGCTACATGCATGTTGGTTCCCTACTGGTCGGTATACCGCGTATTGCAGGAGTTACTGCTTCACGCCAGTGATTTAGAAAAGATAGATAGCGGAATACTGATATACTGGGGATGGTTTGCCTTCTTCGGACTGATCGGAGGATTATTGCTACTTTATGCGGCACTGATGGCCTCACATGTAGCAGCTTTCCGTATCCTATACGGACTGCGTATCAAGCTATCGGAACACATTGGACGCTTATCGTTAGGATACCTGAACGGTACATCTACCGGAAGCATCAAGAAAATTATGGAACAGAATGTAGAAAAGATTGAGAACTTCATTGCCCATACCATCCCCGACCTTGTGAATGTATTGGCTACGGTCACACTGATGTTTATCATCTTCTTCTCCCTGAATGGATGGATGGCAGCGATCTGTCTATTCTGTATCGCATTGAGTATAGGATTACAGTTTGCCAACTTCTTCGGGAAAAAGGCACAGGAGTTTACTAAAATCTACTTTGATACACAGGAACGAATGAGCGCCTCAGCCGTACAATATGTACGTGGCATGCCGGTCGTGAAAATCTTCGGTCAGAGCGTCCGGTCATTTCGCCGTTTCAATAGTGAGATTGAGGCGTATAAGGAATATGCACTGAAAGTATGCGATACATACGAACCCGGTATGATGGTCTTCACCATATTACTGAACTCACTCATTACGTTTATTCTGCCGATAGGTCTACTATTACTGAGTCATGAGCCACAAAATCTGGCATTAGCCGCTGTCTATCTATTCTTTATTATCATGGGGCCCGGAGTAGCATCCCCTATTTATAAACTGATGTACCTCGGATCGGGCACACGGGAAATAGACGAGGGCGTAGAACGTATTGACCGCATCTTTGCCGAGTCGCCCGTACCAGAAGCACAAACGCCGCAAGTACCCGCCGGTTATGACATCGAATTCCGCAAGGTTAGTTTCGCTTACGAGAATAAAGCGGAGACAACCCGTACCGAAGCGCTGCGTGACATCACCTTCACAGCACGCCAAGGTGAAATTACGGCACTCGTAGGTCCTTCGGGTTCAGGAAAGTCTACAGTAGCCAATCTGATTCCCCGCTTCTGGGATGTAGCGGAAGGCGAAATACAGATCGGAGGAGTCAACATCAAAGATATTCCCACCGAAAAGTTGATGGACATTGTTTCCTTTGTTTTCCAGGATAGCTTCCTTTTCTTTGATACCCTCTATGAGAATATCCGGGTAGGGAACTCCAGTGCAGGACGCAAGGAAGTGATAGCTGCCGCAAAAGCCGCACAGTGCCATGAGTTTATAGAAAGCCTTCCGCAAGGTTATGAAACCCGTATCGGAGATGAGGGCGTCTACCTTTCCGGTGGCGAGTCGCAACGTGTCTGTGTGGCAAGGGCCATCCTGAAAAATGCCCCTATCCTGGTGCTGGACGAAGCGACTGCTTTTGCCGATCCCGAAAATGAATATAAGATGCAGCAGGCTTTGCAACATCTGATCCAGAATAAAACGGTTATCATCATTGCACACCGTCTCTCTTCCATCATTTCGGCACAGCAAATCATCGTATTGAACGAAGGAAAGCTCGTACAGCATGGGAAACACGAGATATTAAGTAAAACGGAAGGATTATATAAGAATATGTGGGACGCTTATACGGATGCGTTCCGCTGGGAACTAAACAGTAAGAAGGAGGTAAAAGAATGAATGCAATAGAAAATATTACGATAGGGCACACCGAACGCCTTCGCAAACCTGTGGGCTACACGATGTTTGCCAACCTAGTAAATATTGTCCCATTCTGCCTGTCCATCGAAGCGATCAGCGTGATATTCCGCGCTTTCGATGGCAGCGGAATGCCGCTGGACACTCAACGGCTCTGGACTATTTTTATCCTGCTTGTAGTGTATGTATTTGTCATGGCATTGGCCGAAAGGGCTTCTTACCGCGCCAATTTCCGGGGTGCCTATGAAATGAGTGCCGCAGGACGTGTCAGCCTGGCAGAGCATTTGCGGAAACTCTCATTGGGTTTCCTCTCACGCCGCGATCCGGGTGATCTTTCGTCCATGCTGATTACAGACTTTACCATGGCGGAAACAGGTATTTCGCATCATCTGCCCCAATTGATGGGTGCACTGGTGATGCCTGTACTTGCCTTCCTCGGCTTGCTATGGATAGATTGGCGAATGGCCGTTGCCATGTTTATAGCCCTGCCACTTGCCGTAGGAATATTGCTGGGCAGTACTTACCTGCAATACAAACTGAGCGGCAAACAGATTGCTGCCAAAATCAATGCAGGCAATCGCCTGGAAGAGTACTTGCAGGGAATACGGGTAATGAAAGCATATAATCTGCTGGGCGACAAGTTTGTCCGTCTGAAGAATGCATTTGCCGAACTGCGCCGTGCCTGTATCCGCCAGGAAGCATTGCTCGGCCCGTTCATACTGCTTTCTGTAACGTTGATACGGGCAGGTCTGACGTTGATGATACTTTGTGGTACGTACTTATTAATAGGAGGAGATTTATCCTTGCTCACGTTCGTTATGTTCCTCGTTGTCGGTTCCCGCGTCTTCGATCCGCTGACTTCGGCACTGACCAACTTTGCAGAATTCCGATATTTCTCCATTGCCGGAGGGCGCATCCTGGCGCTGATGAACGAACCGGAAATGCAAGGAAGTAAAGAAGCTCCGGAAAGCGGTGATATTACTTTCTATCACGTATCGTTCGGCTATCAGAAAAAACAGGTACTACATGATGTATCGGTAACATTGCGTAAGAATACACTCACCGCTCTGGTAGGTCCTTCGGGCAGTGGAAAAAGCACCATGCTGAAACTATGCGCACGTTTTTACGATCCGCAACAGGGACAGGTTTTATTTAATGGAGTAGATATGAAAACCCTGGAACCGGAATCATTGATGAGTCATATCTCAATGGTATTCCAAGATGTGTATCTGTTTCAGGATACCATTCGCAACAATATCCGTTTCGGCAAAACCGACGCTACGGACGAAGAAATAGAAGCGGCGGCCCGCAAAGCATGTTGCCACGATTTCATCATGCGATTGCCCAAAGGATATGATACGCAGGTCGGTGAAGGGGGTTGTACCCTGTCCGGTGGAGAGAAGCAGCGCATTTCCATCGCACGTGCTATATTGAAAGAAGCTCCCGTAGTGCTTCTGGATGAAGCAACGGCTTCGCTCGATCCGGAAAATGAAGTGGAAGTACAGCGTGCCATCAATACATTGATTGCAGGACGTACGGTAATCGTGATTGCCCATCGCCTGAAGACGATCAAGAATGCAGATAACATCATAGTGTTGGAGGAAGGACGCATTGCTGAACAAGGTAAGCATCAGGAACTACTCGATAATAAGGGGCTATACGCCAAGCTATGGAATATACAGGAAAAGACATTGGGGTGGAAGTTGTAAGAAAGAGATAGAGGAGGTTTTCTATACCTCCTCCATCCTTGCCAATTCCCATCCGCTGAATTGCATTACTATACAATGCAATCTTGTGCCTTGAATGAGTTGTTGTACCCTCGGGGCCTCAGCATAACGATGTATCTGATCAACAGCTTCCTGCCACTGGGCAGGAGCTTTTGTTTCATACTCTTTCGATGGCAGATATTTCAGTTCCAGAATATAACTGTGCGCCACCCCGCTATAGCGTTGCAGGTCGGGCATCAAAAACATATCGCAAAAGCCATGGTTCAATTCCACTTCAGGAGCAACCAGATAATACGCATTCACACTAAGATAGGCAGTAAAGAAGCCTTGTATATTTCGTTCGCCCTCAATCATACTGCGTACAGAAGAATTGTCCTTGTAGGCATGGGCAATGAATTCAAGGGCTTCGCGCCATTTACCGTCATAAGACATGTCATAGAACAAATCCCTCAAATTATTTAAATTGATATATTCCTTATTCTTTGCCTGATAATCTTCCAGAAGATACTCGTAATATTGCTTACGCACATTGTTATTGGGGATACTTAGTACCAAGCGTTCTCCCCGTGTTGCTGTAATGGTCAGCATACCATAGTAGAACAGCAAACTGGGAAACATATCCGGATCTGTAATCTGACTGGCAGGGAAAGTTGTTATCAGATTTGCAACAATCTCCCCCTCTTCGGTAATCTTCCGGAGCACCCCTTTACGATCACCATCCAGATGATCCAGCTGAATGAGCTTCTTCATCTTGTTGTAATCCGTACGGGTATTGGGGTCAATCATCTGCTCAGGGGCTTTATCCAGATTCATATAGTTACGCAAATAATAAAACACCATATCACAGTTGAACATCTTCGGATCACGCGTCAAGCTCTCTTTTGCAAAACAGTAATTGTCATACCACGGCTTCATCTCAGTTATCATCGCCTCGACATCTCCCTTTAGTTGTCCGGCATCCTTATAATACTGAAACATCTCACGGACATCACTTTCGCTGAACCCCAGCATCATATTGAATTGATAATCGGTGCTGATATTCCAACCAATATTGAAGCCACTGGTCAAGTCATCCAATGTGACAGGACTTACCCCCATCATAAAAATACGCTCGAACATGCCCTTGAACTTCTTGAATATCTCCCGATAAAAACCACTGGCATGCGTAATGGCATGATATAAATCATTTCCCTTTTTATTGAGCACCACATTGGTGAAATTGTCATATTCGTCTACAATCAAATAGAGCGGATAGCCCTGACGGGTGGCTTCCACTTCAATCATACTCAACTTATCAGCTGCCGACTGAGAGGCAAAGAAGTTTTCAACGATACGTTCGGAATAAGCATCCTCATAAGTTGCCATGAACCCATCCAATTGACGGCAACAATAAAGGTTAAAGTTGGCTTCCAAATTCTCTATCCCGGCGCCCGCTTTAGAGAAATCAAGGAAAAGTACCTGATAGCGCCCTTGCAGCGGTGTAGGATTCTGCCCAATCCAAAGGTTCCCAAAACGTTTTTCGAATTTCGCTTTCTGTGAACTGTCATAATATGCACGAAGCATATTTAGGAAAATGCTCTTTCCGAAACGGCGGGGACGGATGAGAAATAAATTGCTGGGCTGCTGCTCTAACAAAGGAAGATACATCGTTTTATCCACGTAGTACTGGTTTTGCTCCACCACTGCCACGAAGTCTGATACTCCATAAGGTATTCTTTTCACTGCTTCCATATCACTCTGCATATTTGAATTCATAAACGGGGACTCCATGCAAATGTAGTCTATTCCTTTCGAATGAACAAAAGAAGAAAGGGAAAATTGTAACTACAAATTAACAAACGGCACATATCCCTCAGTTACCATACAAGATATGTGCCGTTCTAAATCTAAAAACTGGTTTATGTATTCAAAATTACCTCTCGGTGTTTAATTTTATCAAGAGTTCGTTATTCTTCGCTCCATTATACCAATCTTCCTTATCCTGACCGCCACTCATCGCCCAGGCGGCAAAGTCTTTATAAGCATCGAGGAAGTTACCCTTTTCAACTACATGATCTATAGAAGCCGGAACGTTCAACCCCCAAATCAAGCCTTTATTGTCATAATAATAATCCTTTCCCAAACCGGAATCGCCTTTGGGATATGTATCGTATATCGGTTCGTAGCCGCCTAAATGGATTTCAGTGCCATGATTGGCTTTTGCCAGATAGAAGTCGAAACTTTCAAATTTAGCTGAATATACACTTACCCCTTCGTTCACGTAAATAGCGATATTCAATTCAGGAACCTCCTTAACAAGATATTCTGTCTCTGTATTAAAGAAGGTGCTACCGGAAGGCTTTGAAGTTGCTGTAACCAAATTGCGGAAGTCCATAATAACTTCACCATCAGGACCGGCGAACCAATCTACAGTTGTAACGGAGGTATTAAATGACTCATGTACTTCAATATAATCAACATCTCCTACCTGAAGATTTTTCAACCTTACACATGGAGCATAAGGATACGAGCCTCCCATAGCTCTCAACTGAATGCCAAGCTGTATGGCGTCATCAATCACACTCTTCCCTCCTTTACCTGGACAAAATTCGAATAGTACGTGATAGCCAAGAACAAAATCATTAAAATCGTAATCTCCTAAACTCGGGAACTGATCTTCGAACATAACAGTACCCCAGCCGTTATTAGGATAGTGGATGCTTCCACTTCCTTTGTATGTTTCCGCCCTTGTCTCAGGACTCGGTTTGCTATCCTGTGGAAGCGTGAAATGAATTACATTGTCCTTGTCAGCAGCAGCTGCCAAAACCATTTTCTTACCATTTACCGTTTCGTATTGCAGGTAAGCCTCTTTAGAATTGGCAGGCAGGCTCAGAGGAATCGTTAGGGTTCCGTCGTTTGTCTGTAGAGTTGCCAGCATTGCATTTTCGGTACATTCCTGATCGGAGTATACTGAAACATTCGATGCACCTTGAGCTGTGATTTCGCACTGTGCATTCTTGACCATTTTCCAGTCAAACCCGCTCGGGACGACCAGGTCGGCTACTGTTTTTTCTTTTTGCGGTTGTTTGTCTGCATCATACACACTTTTCTCGCATGATGTAAAGGCTAACGTGACCAGCAATAAAGACAAGGTGAAAATCGATTTTCTTTTCATGTTGCGTTCGTTTTTTTATTATGATATGTAAAATGTATGTTCTCTCTCCTAAGTAATCATTATCACAGTTGATTGAGATGGGGAATCAGGCGGAGTATCTTTGTTCGCCTTGACGAAGCACTGTCGTCAGTACTGGCGAAGCATCATCGTCAACCCTAACGAAGATGCTTCGTCAGCTCTAACGAAGCATCTTCGTCAGTAGCGTCCCGGAATCAACCGAGCGGATCATCCTCTATCCCTCCGTCACCTCCACTTCCACCGCCGGTAAGTGCCGTGCCGACATAAATCGTTTTTATAACGCTGCGAGGCGTTTTTAGCAAACGACCTTGATTGTATTGTGTCGTCACCTTCAGTTCATACGTACCCTTATCCAGTCCGGCAGGGATGATGAAACTGAGGCGCGAAGGTTCGTTCAATACCCACAAGTCTTCGGTGATTTCTGTTATCGTACCTTTCGAGTCAGTCAATGTGATGCCTACAGAGTCGTCGGTACCGGTCACTTTCAGCATTGCACCCTTCAGGGTGAAAGCACGTCCGGCTGTGGCACTGGAATCCAATGCACGGGTGGATGTATCCTGAACGCCTGCAATGTACATGGCACTGCCTTTTGCACCGATAATGTTCACCACCGTATTTTTGATGGCTTCGCGAAGGTCGGCACCCACGTTGAAGTTTACCACGATAGAGTTCTTTGCCGGATTCCAGGCGGAGCCCTCGATCACACCATGGAAACTGACCGAGGCATAATACAAACCAGTGTTCACACTGACACCACTCATCAGCAGGCGTTTGGTGACGCGCTTCTCCAGGTCGAAGACGTGGCGGATAGTTTCTTCCCGCAGACCGGAGTCTTCCGCTTTCATTTCGGCAATGATACGTTCCTCGTCGGCACTGCCGTTGGAGACGGGGACGAGGATCATATCCTCTTTGTTGTCCACGGTCACGGTGTTATCCGCCAGTTGGCCGTTGATTTGATACCTGATTTCTTCTGACATAATCTCTTTTAGGGTTAATATATTTATGATAAACTATATAGGTGACGAGTTGCAAGTGATTTAGAGCCGTTCGCTCCGTTTTGGTAAATTGCGGCGTCGCAGCTGTCGCTACAACCAGACACCGCAATCCCACAAACAGCACAACAACAAACGGTTAAAGCGTGCTACACTATATATACATTTCATTAATTATCATTTATCGGATTTCAAAAAACAGAAGTCCTGAAATTACTTACCAAGTAATTTCAAACTACTATCCGATGCATGCGGAAAAAGCGATTTCCAAACGCATCGCTTAGGATGAAAAAAAGACTTTTCTGAGCTAAAAGTAAAATAGTTGATGGTTCCGCTTCTAAGCTGAAAGTGGAGGGTGCAATTCGTATACCTGCCGTAGTAGAAATAAGAAGATAATATGTGTTTTCCCTATTTTAGATCATCGTGATTCTGTTTTGGAAGAATTATATTTAAAGTTTTATTAATATATCCTTGCTTATTTGTGAAAATAAGTGGATATTTGCAAGCGATTACTGCCGTTACTTGGTAAGTAATTTCGTCTCAACTTCGTGTCTTACAATATACTGTAAAGCATACTCCCCTTCCATTTACCTTTTTTCACAGCTGCGATGAGTTGTCTGTTTACTTCATCGATACGTTCATTTTCAAAAGGTTTGAGGTAAGTTTCCGTTACCCGGATGGACGAGTGTCCCAGTGATTGGCTGATAATGCCAATGGACTGCCCCATGTGGTAAGCCAGCGTAGCCCAAGTATGGCGGGCGGTGTAGGAACTTACCGGTACGCCTGGAAGCATCCGTTTTACGGCTTGCTTTAATGTCCGGTTAAAGTTACGTAAAGCAATCTGGTAAGAAAGATATTGTTCCCAACCGTCCTGTATCTCTGCATCCAGGATTGGCAACAGGTAGGGAGATGAGGGGTTAGTCTTCTGTCCGAGCCCTCGTAGTAGGCGCAAGGCTTCGGGAGACAGTTTCACCCGCATCGGTTTCTGAGTCTTATGACGGAGATAGACCAGATATTCCCCCTGCAAATCCTGCCTGCGCAGATGTGCAAGGTCGATAAACGGTATCCCCCTGCACAGAAACATCAGGCGGAAATATGCCAAAGCCCTTCTTTCTTCTCTGGTCAGGTCATCGTTCTCTGCTCTCAACAACTTTTCCATCTGCCATCCACGCAGCGCACGTTTGGTTTGAGACACCACCCGTGTATGTACGCCGGCAAACAGCTGTGGGTTGTGTCCCGGTGTGCCTACAGGCATCCAGCGGTTGTACACAGCCCGCAGTGAACTCATGTAACTGGTCACACTGTTCACCTTCAAGGGTCTCTTTTTCTTTTGCATCAGCCACTCCTCATAGGCTTTCAGCCGCATAGGGGTGAACACTTCATCCATAGGCAGTGGTATGCCCCTGCCACCCGCAAAATCTTGGAAGGAATGCAGCGCAGACACATAACCATGCGCCGCCGCAAACTTTCGTTCACGTTTCAGCTGTTCGGTCACAGCAAGTATGTAGGAAGCCAAATCCGTACTTCCCACATCCGTTTCTACATCTTTTGTTTTCATAAATCTCACTATTTATTAATAATAAAAACTCCGGCACAGCAGTAGCTATTACCGGAGTTTTTTCAGCCTTATGATAATTGGAACATCTTCAAGTCATCTTCCACATCACTGATGGTACCTATCTGGAAAGTATCTACCAAGACCTTTGCCACATTGGGCGACAGGAAGGCAGGCAGCGTAGGCCCTAAATGGATTTTCTTCACACCCAGACTCAACAAGGCCAGCAGTACGATAACGGCTTTCTGCTCGTACCAAGCAATGTTATACACAATCGGGAGTTCGTTGATATCATTCAGCTCGAACACTTCTTTCAGTTTCATTGCAATGACTGCCAGTGAATAGCTGTCGTTGCACTGTCCTGCATCCAGTACACGTGGAATGCCGTTGATATCTCCCAGAGGCAACTTATTGTAACGATACTTGGCACAACCTGCTGTCAGGATGACTGTATCTTTAGGCAACGCCTTGGCAAATTCGGTATAATAATCACGTCCCTTCATACGTCCGTCGCAACCTGCCATAACTACAAAGCGACGAATAGCACCGCTCTTCACGGCATCCACCACTTTATCTGCCAGTTGCAACACCTGATTATGGGCAAAACCACCGATGATTTCTCCACGTTCTATTTCCGTAGGCGGCTGGCATTGCTTGGCTATCTCGATAATTTCGGAGAAGTCTTTTCTGCCTTCGGCATCTGCCTGAATGTACTTGCAACCGGGATATCCGGTGGAGTTTGTTGTAAACATACGTTCTTTATATTCAGCATTTGCCAACGGGGGGACGATACAGTTTGTTGTAAACAGGATAGGGCCATTGAAGGTGGTGAACTCTTCACGCTGCTTCCACCAGGCATTTCCATAGTTGCCAACGAAGTGGGAATATTTCTTGAAAGCAGGATAATAGTGAGCAGGAAGCATTTCGCTATGTGTGTACACGTCGACTCCTGTACCTTCGGTTTGCTTCAATAGTTCTTCCATATCTTTCAGGTCGTGGCCGCTTATCAGGATACCCGGACGCTTCCCTACTCCGATATTTACTTTTGTCATTTCCGGATTGCCATAGCGTTCGGTATTTGCTTTATCCAGTAAAGCCATAGTCTTCACACCGTATTCTCCGGTCTGGAGCACCATCTTCACCCATTCGCCTGCCGGAAGTGATTTTGTGGCAGTGGCGGCCAAAGCATGTTGCATAAAAGTATGGATAGAAGCATCGTCATATCCCAGACGCATGGCATGTTCCAGATATGCCGCCATACCTTTCAGACCATAGGTCATCAATTCTTTCAGGGAACGCAGATCTATGTCGGGCTCACGCAACACACCCACGCTTTCCGCCTTGGAAGCATACTCATCACGTCCGCCCTGCCATTGCAATTCGTCAATTTCAGGCAAGGAAATACCTTTTTCTTTGGCTTCTTCTATTAAACGGTTACGCAATGCCATGCCTTTATCCACCCTGTTCAGAATACTTTCATCATCGAAGTTGGCATTTGTAATGGTGCAGAATAAGGCATCCACAACAAAACGGTTCACTTCGGCAGCTACGGGATGTCCGGCGTTACGGAACTCATCAGTAACGACTGATATTCCACGTACCACGAACATCAGCAAATCCATTGCCTTTGCTGTATGACTTTCTTTTCCACACACACCTTTCAAGATACAACCGGTGCCTTTCATTGTTTCCTGGCACTGATAACAAAACATTTTAGCTTCCATCATCCTATTCTTTTTATTTAGTTATAAAATATATATTCCTTCTCTTTTAAGAAGACAAGCTGCATCTCAGCATAACTTTTTCATGCAGGCATGAAAGTTCTGCGTTCGATTTGCATTATCTTTGTGCAAAGATGGAGAGTTTATGGCAGGTAAATTGTCACGTATGTTACACCCAATCACAAAAAACTTAAAAAAGAATGGAACCACATATATTATTACAAATGCCATTATTTCGAGGCATAACAGAAGAAACGCTGTTAAAGTTCGTTCTGTTGCACCAACATACCCTTAAATCTTATAAACCGGGAGAGTTTATCGCCATGCAGGGAGATATTTACCGTTCTCTATATATTCTGTGCAATGGAACAGTACGTACGCAAATGGTCAGTGCAGAAGGAAAACAACTCACCATAGAGACTCTCCGTGCTCCGAAACTCCTTGCACCGGCTTTCATCTTCGCCTCCGAAAACCGTTTCCCGGTGAATATCGAAACCCTGGAAACCTCGGAAGTATTGATTCTGAATAAGGATGCTTTTCTGGAGTTCATGCACCAGTACCCGGTCATCATGCAGAATTTCCTGAAGTTGATTTCCGACCGAAGCTTGTTTCTATCCAAGAAACTGAACGAGTTTGCCTTACAAAGCCTGAAATCCAGATTGCTCAATTATGTAAAGATGCATGGAGGCATCGGTTCCCAACAGGAAGTGGCACATATACTTGGAGTGGCCCGTCCGTCACTGGCACGTGCTATATCTGAACTGAGCAATGAGGGCTGCATACAAATAGAAGGAAAAGAAATGTTTATTGACGAGGAGAATTCGAAGAAATACTTTTAATTCTACTTTTTCATCGTATCTTTGTACAACCAACTACCTAATATAATGAGGAAAATAACATTAACCGACAAACATCAGGAATTACTTTTCCAGATTCCGCTGTTTCGTGACCTTCCCCTTAACATCAAGCATTCGTTGCTCGACAGGTTGGATATCTCCCTGTACTCGGTCGACAAAAAAGATATCATTGCCACCCAGGGAACACTCTGCAAGAAGTTATATGTATTGTTAGAAGGGAAACTACGGGTAGATATTATTGACGGACTGGGAAATGAAGTCATGATAGAATATATCGTTGCGGCACGTGCATTCGCCACTCCTCATTTATTCAGTTCAGACGGAGTGCTGCCGGCAACCTTTACCGCCATGGAAGACAGTACCCTGCTCACCGCCAGTAAAGAGTCCATGTTTAAGCTTATCAGCGAGGAACCTAAAATATTACACAACTTTCTTTGCATCACGGGCAATTGTAATGTCTGCACAGTATCCCGGCTGAAAACCCTATCACGAAAAACAGTGCGTGAACGTTTCGTTGTCTACTTGTTGGAACACAAGAAAAAGAATTCTTCAACAGTCAATATCATTCACAATCAGGCAACCCTTGCCGAATATCTGAATGTAACCCGCCCTGCACTATCGAAGGAAATTAATAAAATGATAAAGGAAGGAATTATAGAGATGGACGGAAAGACAGTCCGTGTTTTGGACGAACCATCATTAGAAAAATACGTATGAGGAAGCTCCCCATACGTATTCTCTTTTATCTATCTTTACCACTTCACAAACAATACTCTCGGATTGATATTTACTGAAACCCATCCCCAGTCTTGCCAGCTTTTGTGATTACCACCTTTAACGACATCCATGGTTTCCGTTCCGCGCATGAAGGAATATCCGGCAGAGAGTTTCACATCTTTCATCACCGACCAGTTAATCTGGTAATCGACTTCCGAACCTAATGCTTTCTTCAGATTCGGCAATTTCGCCGCTGTTGAGAAATGGTGGTAGTTCAAGTCCATATCCACCTTATCGGAAGCACGGAAACGTACACCCAGACGTTTATCAAACAACCCGGGAGCATATCCGTTTTTAAAGTCAGATGCGTAGAAATAATCCATAGCTCCGTAGAACTTGTGATGTGTGCCATACAGAACATTGAATGCCTTGTACTTGTCACTGTCACCGCTGTCTCCGCTTAGATAATCGGCACTTACCACTACTGTCCAGGTCTTGTCAATGGCATAAGCGGCCTGCAGGCTTGCCATAAAGGCAGATACCTTTTCTGCATTCAGGTTCTTCCCCATCTGGTAGTAGAAAGCACCGTCCACATTCCAGCCATTATCCTTATAAGTAATATAAGTACCCATCGTTTGCAGATAGCGGGTATGGGATTCTTTAGTTGCCGCATCTCCGGTCTCCAATCCCAAATTCATGAACAGTAAGGATGCATCAAAGGGAGTATAATCGGATTTATAGTGATACCAGAGTGTCTGCATATTCTTGTAAGGCTGTGCTCCGGCCTGCACGTAATAGGTACCGCCTATCTTAGTCTCGTCGTTCTGGTTGAAAGCGAGAATAAGATGCAATTGGTTGTTGGGATCGATATAACCCAGTTTCAATGCATCATGATAGCGTCCGGCTATGTTCCAATCCAGTCCGCCCAAAATGCGTTCGTCATCGTACGAAAGGGTCTGACGACCTAATTGTGCAAAGAAGTTTTTACCGAAATTCAGTTTAGCCCATGCCTCATTCATGATGAAACGTCCATTCTTGTCAATCTGCGGATCTTGTCCCCATACCCCCACATGCTGAGCCGAGATTTTCATTTGCAAATCAGAACGCTTGTACTCCATAGAAAGTCGTGCACGGTTATTGATGAATCCCGCAGGTTCCTCTCCTTCGTTACGGGGCATCAGAGCACCGTTACGATATTCTGCACGAGGTCTGATCTGGATGGACATTGTAAATTCATTCTCTTTTTCTGTTGTTTGCGTATACGCCATGCTTGGCAAAAGCATGAGAAGCATTGCCCAATAAGTAGTTTTCATAATGATTATCAGTTTAAATTATACGTATGAATGCTGACTCCCTGTGCAGAGGGCAGATAGTTTATGCCGTACCAGCACATTTGCAGCAAAACAAATGATATCAGAAGTAAAATTAAGGCCTTACGGTGTAACAAAGGTTTTCCAAGGCGGAAATGTATATAAATCAGATAGGAGAACCACGTAGCGGCCGCCCATGTCTCTTTCGGGTCCCACGACCAGTAATGTCCCCACGCCTCTTTTGCCCATACAGCCCCCGACAGCATACCTAATGTCATGAATGCCAATCCTACATAAGTCAGATTATCGCATAGGTCCATCTCCCGGCTGTCAATCGGCTTCTTCTTGAACCAAAGCAGGTAAATAGCCATCACGGTAGCCGCACCCAGCATAGCATAGGCAAACATATATACGATGACATGTGGCGTAAACCACGGGCTTTGCAAAGCCGGCATCAAAGTTTTGTTATGTATTTCCGGTTTGAAGATATTGATGCAGATAAATACCAGTGACAGAATAAAACTGAAACTGAGTATCCACTTATACCTCCAACGGCTGTATGTGATGAGTCCTGCCAGTGGAAGAAAGAAAGAGTACCACAGGCGCGTCTCTCCCATGGTCCGCATAGGCGGACGCTCCAGAGAAATCCACATTCCCACAATAAAGCAAAAGAAGATAGCAAGTCCTATCAAGGTAAGCCCGCCAACAACATACGGTTTTCTTCCGCGCCAGGCGGCAAAGGCACCGAATCCCCAGAAGTGCAGGGCGGCAATTGAAAACGGTACAAAATAATCCCACGTCATTCAGCGTCCTCCTCTTTTCTTTTTTGTGCGTTAACAAACAGACAGATAGCTCCCAGCACCATCATGATAATACCCGTATAGACAGCAGGCAGCCACGGATCACGTACCAGTTCGAACACACTGATATCGCTCCAACGCCCTTTCGTATCATCATAACTCAATTGATAAATATTCCATCCGGCCACATTTAGAGGATGGTTCACTGCAATCGTATCTTCCACCTGTTTGCCGTCTTCCGTGTAAACTTTCACTGTAGAAGCAAAACGCTGCGGCTCGCGTTCCGGCATGATAAGGCTTGTCAATGAATCCAGACGCAATGCTTTATATGGGAAAATAAAACTACCGCAACTTACCCAGCCCTCCTTTGCAGCTTTCGTCTTTTGATTGATAGCCTGCAAATAAACGGCATATGTGGCTCCCATCGAATGGAATTCGGTAAACTTCACCGTATCTTCCGTAGCCACAGAAGCCGCCCAGGGAATCGTTTGCCGGATAGTCACCAGCCAATCGGACAGTTGCCCATCCGTTACACCTTCTTCCAGCAACAAATGTTCCGGTGCTTTCTCAGGCAATGTACGTCCTGTTTCATTATCAATCAGCATCAGTTTCGGAGGATACTCGTCAATCGTGAAGTCTTTCAGTTCAATGGCCAGCGGAAGTTCTATCAATTTACCGTGCTCATCCATTGCACGCCATTCGGCATTATCTATCCGGGTAGTCATTTTCAGCCGCTGCATATCGGCATTTCCCAAGGTTGCCGTAATCAAGGCAATGAACAGCCCGGCATGATTCAAAAGGAAAGCAAGCTTCCTCCATCTGAATGGAAATCCGGCACGAAGCGTAGTCAATCCCAACACAGTCACCATCCAGATATAAAGCAATACAAAAGGCCATGCCGAAAGCATTCGCGAAAAGCCAAGCATATCTGCCGGATGACCGGAAGGGAGCTGACGGATAAGTCCCATCACCACCGTAATGCCCGCCACCCATAAAAGAGAAGAGACAGCCGATGTATAATGACTCATCCAACCGAAGAAATAAACACGTTTGCGCAGGCAATGCATGGCAACTATTCCGGCTACATATAAAACCAGAACAATGATATTCACCGGATAGGCAAACAGACTCCAATCTATTTCACCGATCCTGCGCCTATCAGGCAACCCTAATTAAATCCCCACGGTCTGAACCACATATCTCTGTTTTATTTCTGGGCCAGGCGACCGTTAGCTTTCGCTTTTTCCAGCCACGCAGGTACAGTTGTTTTCAGGAATTTCTCTTTAGCAGCTCTTTCCGCATCCATGTCGAGACCAATGTATTGTTGCGCTTTCTCTTTGGTTGAAATATCCGGCATCGGCACATCATCCGTAAAACCATGCTTAGCCAATACTCTTGATACAGCCAGACGAGCCTGCATAGCCTTATCCAATCCATGTGAAAGGATACGTTGGATTTCCTGCGGAGCATGGAAAGAACCACCGTGAGAAGCCACACCGAAATCCCAACGCCACTGCGCCTGACGGATAAGGGCAAGTACATCTTTCATCTGATCTTCCGTAGCACCCTTGTCCCATGCAAACTTAGCCTCGATATGAGCCTTGGCAAGTTCCTGTTCCAAACGGTTACGTATTTCGTTAGCCTTACGTTGGCGTTCGTATACATTGTTACGCAATGTTGCTTCACTTTCGCGATGGCAAGTCTGACAAGTACGGTCTATCATCGCCAACGGGCTTTGAATATGATGATCGCTGAATTTCACACCACCTTCGCTCTTATAAGGCATGTGACAATCTGCACATGACACACCTCTCTGGCCGTGAATACCCATCTGACAGATTTCATAATCAGGATGCTGCGCTTTCAATATCGGAGCACGGCTCAGTTTATGAATATAGTCATAGAAACCTTCATTATCATAATAAGCCTCCATATCTTCCACAGTAAAGCCTTTATCCCAAGGGAAAGTCAGGTACTTACCATCACCTTTGAAGTAATATTCCACGTGGCACTGCGCACAAACCAGCGAGCGCATTTCCTGCGGAGTAGCTTTCGTAATATCCTTACCCTGGCGTGCAAAAGCCTCGATCAATGCCGGGCGGCTGATGTGCAGGTTCATATTTTCTGGTTCGTGGCAATCGGCACATCCGATAGGATTTACAATCTCATCACCCATTGCTCCCCACTTGTTATTATAGAATGCATCCACGCCGATAGCCTCCATCATACGAGGAACATCCGGACTCTTACATGTCCAGCAGGTAGACGGTTGCGGACCATCTTCGGGAGTAGCAGGTGCACCCGTACGAAGACTTGCCGTAATATCCTCTATCGCATGCATATGGCCACGCGGAGTCGAATAGTCCTTTGAGAAAGCATATCCTGCCCACAGAACTACCATTTCAGGACGTTGCTCCAATACATCGACTGCAATGTTTCCGTTGAATTCACTCTGGAAATCCGTCTTCGCTGTTTCCGTCCAAGTCTGATATTCACGGGGGAAATCACTTTTGAACACTTCATTACGGGCTTCAATGCCTGTAATAACAGTCCTGCGGTTATTGAACACACTTTCTAATTCCGCCCGCCTCTCCATCAGTGCGGAAACACATAATCCTAATACAAACACGACTACCATCGAACCACCGAACAGTAGCCAGCCTTGCCATGACTTCAATTTCTTTTCCATAAGTATATTGATTTTATTTCATTATTTCTTAAGCATCTTTTGCAGCCAGTCCGGAACGGGCGATTCGGGATAAGGTACCAGTGCATTGGGAGTAGATGACAACGAATTGCTTCCACCATGCGGCACATCCCGGTGACAATCCCAGCAAGCCTTACCCTCACCTACCTGAGACATCATATAATCTATTTTTCCGGTTTTCACAAACTCCGTATTCAACTGCGTATGGCAACGAATACAGTTGTTCATAATCACCTCTGAACTGGCTTCATGCGCCCTGATAACCTGCGGCTCGCTCTTTGTCAAAAAAGCAGCTACATGCTTCATACCGTCCATCCCTTTGAATGTCCATTTCTTAACGGCATTCTCATGAGGAACATGACAATCATTACAAGTGGCATCCCGACTATGTGAACTGTGGAACCATGTAGCATAGTAAGGTGCCATAATATGACAGTTCACGCACGCCGACGGCTCATCCCCCAAGTAGGTATGCGCCCGCAGCAGATACATGAACAAGCCTCCCCCGCCTACCACAACACCGCAGATTATTATCGCAGCCACTTTCCATTTGTACGAAGGTAAAAACCTGTTTATAAATGACAATTTCTTCATAGGAAATAGTATTTTTCACAAAAGTAGGGGCTTTATTTTTAAAAAAGTGTAATAATGATTACATATTTTACACAGTCTTGCGCTATCTTTGAAGAATTCAGTTGAGTGATTATCCACCCTCATCCGTATATTCTTTAAACACCTAATGTTATTGATAAAATATGAAAGCACTTAGTTTATTGATATGTCTTCTCTTTTCAGGGATATTACAAGCTCAGGAGGCGGCAATCGCCTTCCAGCAGCAATTGCCGAACAGCCATCCACGTTACCTGACAGATAGCAACGGTAAGAGTGAAACCCTGAATCTGATAGAAAAAGAAGATTGGGCAAAAGACGTATTTGAGAAATTGAAAAGGCGAACCGATCTTTATGCTAACCTGACAGACGCCCAACCGGACTGGTTACTTTCGCGCCTTGCCATGTATTGGAAGTCTCATGCTACGGATGTATATATAAAAGGTGAAACCTTCGACCATGCCGGAGGCGAAAAAGCACCGGCACCCACCGTTCGCTATACCGGTACGCGTGGCACATTCGCCACCCACGGACGTCCCCGTCTGGAAGATGTAGTGCCATACGATGATGATGCTGAAGGAAATGTGACATTTTGTAACAATGCCCTGCCCGGCCGCCCTATGGAGAGTGTACATCCTTCTAAAACCGGCCGTAACATCGAAAGCCTGAACCGTGAAATCATGGGTATCGCCCGTGATGCCGCCTTCCTTTACTGGCTTACCGGAGAAGAAAGATATGCAAAACTTGCCGCCGGAGTATTCGATACCTATATGACCGGTATCTATTACCGGAATGTTCCTATCGACCTCAACCACGGCCATCAGCAAACGCTGGTAGGAATGAGTTCTTTCGAGGTTATCCACGAAGATATTCTTTATGATATCGTTCCCCTTTACGATTTCCTATATGACTACCTGAATACCCGGCATACCGACAAGATGGATATATACGCAGGAGCTTTCAAGAAATGGGCGGACAATATCATTGCAAATGGTGTTCCTCACAATAACTGGAATCTGATGCAGGCTCGCTATGTCATGAATATCGGTATGATACTGGAAAACAATAAGCAATATGCCGATGGTAAAGGACGCGAATATTACATTGATTATGTACTCAACCGTTCCAGTATCCGCCAATGGAGTCTGACTAAATTAGCCGATTATGGCTTCGATCCAAAAACAGGTATCTGGGCCGAATGTCCTGGATACAGCAATGTAGTACTGAATGACTACACCAGTTTTGCTACTCTCTTCGACCGGAATCTGAATTATGACCTGATGAAAGCAATGCCGGTTCTTTCTAAAGCAGTAGCTGCTACTCCGCAATATTTATTCCCCAACCGGATGATCTGTGGTTTCGGCGATACCCACCCGGGATATCTGAACACCAATCCTATATCCCGCATGATACGAAACGCACAGCACAACGGCAAGAAAGAGCAAGAAGAATATTTCACTGCCATGCTGAAATGCTTCCATCCTGATGCGGGAAAAACCAAAGACAATAAAAAAAGTGTCCCCGTTTCTATCAATTCTTTCTTTGATGAAAAGCCATTGGAACTGAATCCCAAAATCGAAGCTGGAAAAATAGAACAATATGTTTCTCCCTTCTTCTATGCACCGAACGTTTCCTGGTTGGTACAACGAAACGGAATGAATCCCCGTAACAGCCTTATGATATCTCTGAATGCCAGTGAAGGAAACCACATGCATGCCAATGGCATATCCATGGAACTTTATGGTAAGGGATATGTTCTGGCTCCCGATGCCGGAATCGGCCTTTACTTATACAGCGGACTGGATTATCTGGAATATTACTCTCAATTTCCCAGTCATAACACGGTTTGCGTGGATGGCATTTCCAGTTATCCGGTTATGAAAAGTAATCACTCCTTTGATCTTAAATCCAGTTTCCCTGTTTCTGCCGAACCGGGAAAAGCTTTCACTTCCGTAACCTATAGCGATGTTTCTTTCCGTGAACCGGAAAGCCGTGCCGACCAGACCCGTATGATGAGTATCGTCACTACCGGTCCGGAAACCGGTTACTATGTAGATATCTTCCGCAGCCGGAAAGAACGTGGTGGTGATAAAATGCATGATTATTTCTATCATAATCTGGGGCAAACCCTAACACTGACAGGCACAGACGGTACAGACTTGAATTTGCAACCCACCGAAGAACTGGCCTTTGCCGGTGCTCACCTTTATGCTTATTCTTATATCTATGATAAAAAGTCAGCTACTACCGACAAAGATATAAAAGCTACATTTACCATTGCCATGCCCGACAAGGATGACATTTCAATGAACTTGTGGATGAAAGGAGAAACAGATCGGGATGTTTTCACCGCCCTGTCTCCCATGACGGAAGGTTTGAGCCGTACCCCGGGGATGCCATATAATATAAAAGAACAGCCTACCCTGACATTTGTAGCCCGCCAGAAAGGAGAAGCCTGGAACCGACCGTTCGTCGCTATCTATGAGCCCTCATCTGTAAAAGAACCCGGCTGCATTACCGAAGTAAGCTTCCCCGAAGTAAAAAGTAAAACGGAAAACAGTGCCACCAGCATATGTGTTGTACAGAAAGATGGACGTATAGATTATATCCTGTCATCAGATACCCCCACGGATATCTGCACCAGTGGGAAAATGAGTGCACAAGCCACCTATGCTTTATGGGGAAATAAAAAGGGCGATGACTGTACCTTCTTTTTAGGACATGGCACTTTGCTAAGTACCTCGAATGTAGTTATCAAGGCGGAAACTCCCGCAGATGTATTACTGGAATTCAAGAAAGGGACATGGTACTACACTGCATCAACTGATTGCACCGTCAGTATTCAAAAGAAAACGTACAAGCTAAAAGCCAATACAGAGGAAAAGATATTGAAGTAGAATTTTATTTAATGATTAATTGATTGTATTATATAATTAGAAAAAGAAATAGCAAAAGCATCAAGGTTATATCAACTTCCTATCGAAACCTTGTCAAGTCCGTATCATCTCCGTGTCTATAGCCAAGGAGAAGGTACGGACTTGACAGGGAGTTGGTACGGGCTTGGTATGGACTTGGTCATAAACCAACAGATCGGCAGAGGATTTCCGTCCTCTGAATTATCATTCTAAACCTAAACGTTTTCGTTCTTTTTCCTTATATTTGCTTGCAGAAACATAATACATAGAAACGAAATATAATATATAGTGAAAAACATATCAAAATATATCATCCTATTATTCCTACTGTTTAGCTTCCTGCCGGGCTATTCCCTCCCCTCTGTATTCCGGGGACTGTCCGTCACCGAAGGGCTTTCCGACTTAGTAGTGAATGCACTTTATAAAGATTCCATTGGTTATGTTTGGATAGGTACCGGCAATTCTCTGGAACGTTTTGACGGCACACGCCTGAAACATTTCCTGATTTCGGGAGCAAATGAAAAGATCAAGCGAGTCAATGCCATTGCCGAAATGGAAGGCAACCAGATATGGATGGGAAACGGCATGGGACTTTGGCGGGTGAATACCGAGAAAGATATTCTCGAACCGATTGCTGCCGAAACATTACACTACGGTGTCCGCACACTTCTACCCGATGGAAAAGGTACTTTATATATAGGTAGCGAAGCCGGTCTGTTTATCTATAAAAACGGGAATCTGGACCAGGTACTTATAGACCCCAATGTCCTTTCGGCCTCTAATGTCATCACCGGACTCACTCTGGGTGAAGAAGGTCTTCTCTGGATATCCACCAACGACGGACTTTATTCCCTAACATTGGCTGACAAGAAAATTACTCCGTATCATAATATAGTAGAGGACAAACATTTTTGCTCTTACAATAACATCACCCGTATTGGCAACATAATTTACCTGGGTACAATGGGGCAAGGCATCATCTGTTTCGACATACAGACGCATAAGTTTAAGCATTTTGTCGACGTAGGCTGTAATGTGATATCTTCCTTATCCAGTGATGGTAAAGATATGTTGTATGTGGGTACCGATGGAAACGGGGTTCATTTCATTTCGACCCAACAAATGAAACTTCTACGCTCTTTCCGCCATGAACCGGGAAAAGAAGAAAGTATCCGTTCCAACTCCGTGTACTCACTTTTGGTAGATCGTGACGGTCTCATCTGGATAGGCTTCTATCAGCTGGGACTGGATTACAGCCTATACCAAAGCGGACTTTTCTCTACTTACAGTTATCTCCCGTATTTTGACTCCAAAGATATGCCCGTCCGCAGTATCGCAATCACTGAACATGAAAAGTTAGTCGGCTCCCGCGACGGTTTATTCTACATAAACGAAGAGCAACGGCGTTTCAAAAACTTTAAATCTCCCGAATTGCGTTCCAGTATGATCTTCTGTATCTACAAGTTTCAGGATAAATACTATATCGGAACTTATGGCGGCGGCATGTACATATTCAATCCTGCTGATCTTACTATCCACGACTTCGAACCTGGTGAACCGCAACCTTTCATGCGGGGACAGATTTTCTGTATAAAGGCTGATGCAAAAGACCAATTGTGGATAGGTACCTCAATGGGGCTCTATTGCTATAAGGATGGAAAAAGAATCAAGCACTACACCAGTGCCAACTCCAAACTACCTGAAGGGAATGTTTACGAAATCTATTTCGACTCCACCCATAAAGGATGGATTTGTACGGAAAATGGCATGTGTATCTGGGACCCCTCTTCCGAAAGTCTGAAAACCGACATCTTCCCGGAAAACTTTATTCATAAAGAAAAGATCAGAGTTGTATATGAAGACTCCGACCATAATCTTTATTTCCTGCCGGACAAAGGCAGTATGTGTATATCCGATCTCTCCATGAGCCGTTTCAGAAGGTTGCAACCTGATACACAACTGGAAGGAAAAGATGGTATGTTCATATTGGAAGATGACGAAAAATGGCTCTGGATAGGAACCAATAACGGACTCTACCGCTACGACAAGAAAGAAACTTTTATTCCTTACAATTTCATAGACGGTATTCCCAGTTCTATTTTCACATTGTGCCCTCCCGTACAGGATCAGCAGGGCAATATATGGATGGGAAATTCCAAAGGTCTGATTTATATGAATTTCAAGGAAAATAATCAGATGAAAAGATACACTTATCCGCTGACTATTACAGATATTTACGTCAACGGAAAGAAGTCGCTTCATCCTGTTATTGAAAGTGGAAAAGTTCCTGAAATACAACTTGAATCTTCCCAAAACAACCTGACTTTTCATTTCTCCGGTTTTACCTATACCGAACCGGCTTATATGACTTATGAATATAAATTGGAAGGTGAAGATGAAGACTGGCAGATACTGACCGGAAAGTCGGAAATTACTTATTATGATTTGTCATCC
>ENA-UONV01000988-UONV01000988.1-human-gut-metagenome-genome-assembly--contig:-CS4-NODE-988-length-27785-cov-20.327263_pt1 | contig 27785 bp, 26 predicted proteins | sample MGYA00242461_ERZ724008 | MGnify/ENA metagenome assembly ERZ724008 | reverse complement strand
GCTTCAGGTGAAGCGGGGCGCACTTATTTTTCAAAGAAGGATGCAGATAACCCCTCCCTTGCCCTCGTTTACCATTCTCGTCATGGCGCGGCGCATTTTGCCGCGCGTTTCTTCCTGCATGCTGTTGACTTTGCCGGCAAGCCCTTCCTTGACCATGCCGCGCAGCGATTTGCCGAAAAGGTTTGTATCCCACATGCCCTGCGGGTCGGCTTCGAAACCGTTCATTATGCCGTTCACCATCTCCTCCGACTGCGCCGCCGCTCCCATTATTGGGCTGACTTCGCCCGTTACGTCCACCTTTACGATGTGATAGCTGGGCGCGCTCGCCTTTAGCTTTACGCCCACGTTTCCGCCCTGCCGCACGACGACGGGTTTTTCGAGGCTCATGTCATCGTCCGACGGCTGAACTATGCCGTAGCCCGTCATCTTCGCGCACTCGAACGCGTCCTTGATTTTGCCGTAATTTTTAGCCGCCTGCGAGGAAGCGACGACGAAGGACATGAGCGAACTTTCGTCCTTAATCTCTTCGCCCGCCGTTTCGGAAAGCATTGCAAAGAATACGCCGTCCTCTATCTGCGCGGTAACGGTTGCCTTGCCGTCCGAAAGCGACAGATTGACGTCGGCTTCGGCTTTCCAGTATTTGCAGCCCGAAAGCATGTCGTCGAACGCCGCGCAATCTTTCATGCAGCTTATTTTCTGCGAGGCGGTCTTAACCCTTTCGATGAGTTCCGACACGGCTGAGCTGTCCGCGGGCAGAGCGCGCACCCATGCGGGAATTTTTACGTCGAACGAGCAGACGGGGAACTCGAATAAAAGGGCGCGGAGCAGCATTTTCAGTTCGCCCTCCTCCGCCTTTTCGCAGTTCATCGCAACTACCGTCGCGCCGTATTTTTGTTCAAGCTCCTTTCTGAGCGAACGCGCCCTTTCGCCCTCGGGCGAGGCGCAGTTTAAAACTATTATGAAAGGTTTGCCTATTTTCTTAAGCTCTGAAATTGTGCGCTCTTCGGCTTCGATATAGTTTGCACGCGGTATATCTGCCACCGAACCGTCCGTAGTAACGCACAGCGCGACAGTCGAATGATCGCTTATCACCTTTTGCGTTCCGAGCGCCGCGGCATCGGCAAACGGCAGGGGCGCTTCGCTCCACATCGTTTTAACCAGCCTCGGCAAGCTGTTTTCTTCAAAACCAGAAGCTCCGTCCACCACGAACCCCACGCAGTCTATAAGCCTGACGCTTACGTCGGCGTTGTCTATCCTCAGCTTTGCGGCGTTAGACGGCACAAACTTCGGCTCTGTGGTCATTACAGTTTTCCCCGCAGCCGACTGGGGGAGTTCGTCCGTCATTTCGTTGCGCTCGGCGCCCTCGACGTTGGGAAGCACAAGCTCGGTCATGAATTTTTTTATGAGCGTCGATTTGCCCGTGCGCACAGGTCCGACGACGCCTATGTAAACGTTGCCCCCGCTGCGCGCAGCTATGTCTTTATATATGTTATCGTTAAGCATAAACCCCTCCCGAATTGGTTACGTATAATAACTTATTTGCCGCCTTGCAAGTTTATGCCAAAAATAAAAAAATGCGGGGCGCGCAAAAAGCGCGCCCCGCACCGCAGAAATTATTATTTAAATATGCACAGTCGTTATTTAACCGCGATACAATATGCGTAAAATTCGTCCAGCTCCTGCCTGGTTTTGAAGTTTGCGACGAACATCATGTCGCCCATCGCGCCAGAAAGCGCCTTTGCAACCCTTTCGCACATTTTAAGGCAGCCGGAATATTTATTTTTGATTTCTTCGTCCGAATGAACGTAAGGTTTGCCGTCGCGCCTGCCGACGAACGCGCAGAAATATCTTTCGCCCGCGCCCTTGAGCGTGCTGTCGTAAGCAATCATGTCCGCCCATATTTTATATACGTCCGTAGAGTTGGCGTAATTCATCATTTCGGGGGAAATGCCGCCCGAAGGGCGCATGTTGACCTCGAGTGCGACAACTTCGCCCTTTTTGCCAATGTGCTGGTCGCGATTGAGGCGGAAAAATTCAAAATGCACGAAGCGCGACTTGACGCCGAACGCCTTTACCACTCTTCTGCCCGCGTCGCGCACGTCGGGGAAAGGATAGTTGAGTATGTAAAAGAGCGAGCTGTCGCCCGTGTTGACGACGTCCATCAGCGATGACGGCGTAACGTTGCCCGTCTCGAAGAGAGGATTTCCGAAACTGTCGATTATTGCGTCGTAGGAGTTGACTTCGGCGTCGATATACTCTTCCATTATATAGGATACTGGCAGTTTGCTTGCGAAAAACGCTTTAAGCTCCTCGACGTTGCTTATTCTGTGAGTGTCGCTCGCGCCCACGCCGTTATCGGGCTTGACAATGACGGGATAGCCGACTTTGGAAATGAACCGCTTGCAGGTCGAAATCGAGGTAGCCATGCAGTAACGCGCGGTTTTTACGCCCGCTTTTTTATAGTAAGGCTTCATTTTAGATTTATATTTTACCTTCGCTATGTCGCCTTCCTTAAAGCCTGTCGTAATATTGTACTCGGTGCGCAGGCGGGCGTCGCGCTCCAGCCAGTATTCGTTGTTGCTCTCCAGCCAGTCGATTTTGCCGTAACGGAAGGTGAAAAACGCAACCGCGCGGAAAACCTCGTCGTAATTTTCGAGGTTGGAAACCTTGTAGTACTCAGTAAGGCTTTCCTTGAGCTGCGGAAGGAGATTGAAATATTCGCAGTCGCCTATACCGAGGACGTTGAAGCCGTTATCCTTTAAATGCTTGCAGAAATGCCAGTAATTTTCGGGAAAATTGGGTGAAATGAATATAAAGTTTTTCATATGCAACCTTTGCGCCCGCAGGCGCGAAAAAAATTTAATGCTATTCTATACTAATATCTTGCCGATGCCGCTTGGTCGGCAGTTTTTTAAGCGGAACATTTCACTCCGCGCTCATTCGTCGGCGGTTTTTTGAGTGTAGCGTTCATTGTGCGCTCGCATGCCCGTCGATGAAAGACAATATGTCCTCCATTACCGCGGGAGCGCAGACATCGTTTAAAATTTCGTGCCTCGCACCGTTATAAATGGTCATTTCCACGTCCGAAACGCCGCACGAGGTGAGTTTTTTATACAGCTTGATTACACCCGCGGAATACGCGCCGACAGGGTCGTCCCCGCCCGCAACGAGAAACACGGGCAGATTTTTTGGTACGCTTTTTATGGTTTTTGCGCTGCACGCCCTGCCCAGAACGGAAAAGAGAGTGTAAAACCCGCCGCAAGTAAAGGTTACGCCGCACAGTTCGTCGGCGATATACTTATCCACGTTGCTCTCGTCCGCGCTCAGCCAGTCGAAGGGCGTGCGTTTTTGACACTTTTTATTGTAAGAGCCGAATGCAAGTTTATCGATAAAGCGCGAGCGGTGCTTCCAGCCCCTGAAAAGCGCGACTGTGCGCGCAAGGAACTTTGCAAAGCCCGTAACGGCGGCGGGCTGGAAACCCGTACCCATTATTATCGCGCCGTCGTAGTCTTTCCCCCTCTGCGCAATCAGACAGCGGCAGAAAAACGAACCCATGGAGTGCCCCAACACAAAAAAGGGCGCGCCCGCTGTCTGTTCTTTTACTATTGAAGTAAGGCGGGATATATCCGAAAGAACGACGTCCGTGCCGTCGCCCTTGACAAAGTAACCGAGGTCCTCCCCGCTCTTTGCCGACTTGCCGTGTCCCAAGTGGTCTTCGGCGCAGACGAGAATGCCACGCGCGCACATAAAGCGGGCAAAACCGTCGTAACGCATGGCGTATTCCGCCATGCCGTGAATGATCTGCAAAACGCCGCGCACAGCGCATTCGGGGCGCCATATTACGGCATGAATTGTATTTTTTCCGTCCGCCGAGGGATAATAAATTTCTTCCATGTTAAGCTCCGTATCCGACCTCAAAAAACTTTACGTTATCTTATTGCGGCAACGCCGAACGCAAACTGCGCTATAGAGCAATTATTTTCTTCTTCAAAGTCGGGCAAAAAGTTTCAAATTTTCAGCGCAGGGCACAGCCCTGCCTTCCTCTATCATAGCGACAATTTCGAGCGCCTTATCCGTGTAAGGCACTTTAGAGCCCGCCTTTTCGGCAAAGCGGCTGACTACGCCCGCAACGAAGGGAGCGTCGCACTTTCTGCCGGCAATCAGGTCGTAATACATGCCCGAAACGAGAGCAGAGTGCTTTTTCATGGCAATCGGTATTATTAAAAAGGACAGCGCCTTTTTGAACGGGTTGGAATAATTGAGCCAGCGCACGAGGTCGTGTCCCTGAATGGGCGCGGGCGCAACGCCGTTTGCCGAGGCGACGTCCATGCCCTCTTTGAGCATAGTCTGTGCGATTGCGCGCGTTTTGAAGCCCTTTGCAATCTGACCGAAAGTCAGCGAAGTTATTGCCGAAAGGGTGGAAAAAGCCGAGTTGACAATGAGCTTCGACCAGCGCGCGCCGAGGAAGTTTTCCTCCTCGGAAACTTTGCCCATACAGCCCAAAAGAGCCGCGACGTCCCCCTGCTTTTCATTGTGCGCAAAGGGCGAACCGAGCGAAAAAGTGAGCGCGTCGGGCGAGGAAGTGAGCATGACTTTGCCGGGCGATATGTAGCTTGCTCCCCACGAAACGGCACAGCCGAGGCAGCGGTTTTCGCCGACCGTCTGCGCAACCGAATATTCGGGAAGTCCGTTCTGCGTGGTGCATATAACGCCGTCGTCGGCGAGAAATTGTTGCAAAAACGCAACTATCTGCGCGTTGTCGCGCTGTTTTGTCATTAAAAATATAATATCGTACTGTCCCTGCATCTGCTCGGGAAGAAGAGCTTTTACTTTTGCGTTGAAGCCGCCTCCGCGGGCAAAAGTTATGTCCGCGCCGTACGCGTTGAGCGCGCTTACGTGTTCGCGGTTGCGAGTAACGAGGTCGATTTGCCTGCCCGCCCTGCTTATGTACGCGCCGAGTACCGTTCCCATAGCGCCCGCGCCGTATATGCACGCGCGCACGTCAGTCCTGCTCCTTTATATAAGAGAATGCAAGCTTTGCCATCTCCCTGTACGCCTCTTCCGAGGGATGAAGATGGTCGCCGCTGTCGAAACTTTTAGCAAAAGCGCATACGTTATCGCCGTCGCAGAGCAGCCTGTCGAAGTCGATACAGCCCGATATATCGTCGAGCGAGCGCACCCAATCGTTGAAAGCGTTCCTCAGTTCTTCGCGGAAGGGCGCATAAGTGCGCCAGCCGAAAATGGGCAGAAGCGTGCCGACGAACACCTTGAAGTCGCGCCCCTTTGCACTGTCTATATACTTTTTCACTCCCTCTTCGAGCTGCTCCGCCGTGGGAAGGTCGCTCATGGGACGGAAGGGATTTACATCTGTTCCGACGGGGTGAATTATATCGTTTATACCCTGCTGAATGATGATGGTATCCGCCCCGCTCACCGAAGATATTTCGCGGTCGAAGCGGTGTTCGCCGCTAAGCCCGTAACTTTCGTAAGTAATGCAGGTGTATTCCCTGAGAACGCGCGTGCCGCTCGCCGCCTTTCTGACTATGGCGGTGTTGTTGTAAGGATCGTTCATGCACTCTATGGCGAGGTAATCCGCCCAGCTCTGCGCAGTTATGCTGTCGCCGTATAAAATTACTGCGCGGTTTTCGTCGGCGGTGTACAAATCAAGTCCGCTCAGAAAATAGAACACGTCCGTATGCCTCGTCTTGTCGAGGGGAAGAACGCTTGCAAATGTGCAGTCGCCCACGGAGAAAAAGCCCTTGGAAAGCGGACCTATCGCCGTTACGCCCGTGCGCATGAGGGTGAAATCGGCAAGATATATGCTGACAGCCAGCACGCCCTTCGGCTTTATCATAAAGTTTATTTCGTCCGAATAAATTTCTCCGCCCGCGGGAATGGTAACGCTCTCTTCGCCGCCGAATGTAACGAGGCGGGCGTTGTGCAGACTTATTTCCCTGTCTCCCATCGCACGGGCGAGGGTAACTTTGGTGAGCGTAACGGGCTCCGTGCCGCAGAAATTGGAAAACTGCAGCCTTACCTTTTCGCCGCCGAACGCGCACGTTACGGGATAGCGAAGAGTTATGTCCTTTGCATAAGTTTCGGGTTTATGTTCAGTTATGGAAGGTGCGTTACCCCATGCGGTTACCCACTTCATATTGCTCCTTGAAAGGCATTAAAGCCTGAATTTTATTTTTTGAAAATTATTTTTTTCACGCCCCTGAAAAACTTGCCGTTGCAGGCTTCGAGAAAGCCTTCCACCTGCACTTCGTTGTAGTGCATGAAAAGCATTATGAACCTTATCGGCAGGTGCGTCATCGAATTGGAAAGTATTTCGTCTTTGGAACGCGAGTACAGCGAAGCTATAAAGCTGAACAGTCGCGCGACGAAGCCCTTGCAGTAGCGCAGGTCGTAAATTTCCGTCATCACAGTGGCGGTGAGGTCGCCCTTTTTGTGCTTTACTTTGGGCTGAACGGGGGAAATGCGGCTGTCGAAATACTCCTTATAGCTCTGCGGACTGTCGCAGGCGGCAAGAGAAGCGCCCCTTTGAATATTGCCGCAGAACAGCGCATTCAAACTGTCGAAGCCGACTTGCACTTTATAAATTCCGCCCTCGCTCCAACGAGAATTCTCCCTGTCCCATACGCGGAAAGAATACTCGTCAAAGGGAATGAAAATTTCCCTTTGCTCCCCCGAGCGCAAAAAGATTTTTTTAAAGCCTTTAAGCTCCGCGGGAGAATGCTCAAGTTCGGGTCGGGGCGCGGTTATATACATCTGCACGACGGTCGCGCCGTCGCGCTCGCCGACGTTTTTCACTTTAACTTTCACGCCTTCGTCGGTAAGGGCGAAATCCGAACAGTCGAACTGAGTATAGGAAAGACCGTAGCCGAAGGGATATTTTACGCTCTTGCCGAGCGAACCGTAGTATTTATAACCGACGTATATGCCCTCCGCATAGTCCATTTTGTAGGCATATTTATTATAAATTTCCGCGCACGGCACTTCCGAAAGCGCACGGGGGAAACTTTCCGTAAGTCTGCCCGAGGGATTGACTTCGCCCGTCAGTACTTTTACTGCGGCAGTGCCGCAGCTCTGTCCCGAAAGGAAACAGTGAATCAGCGCCGAACAGTTTTTATCCCACGAGGTATCGACAACTCCTCCGCAGAAGAGCAGAACGACAATCTTTTTGCCGAGCGCTGAAAGGCGGGCGAGAAGTTCGGTCTGGTTGGCAGGCAAATCAATATCGCTCCTGTCGCAGCTTTCAAGCTCTATGCCCTCGCCAAGTCCCAGGCAAAGAATGACCGTATCCGCCTCCGACGCAAGTTTTACGGCGCGGTCGGACAGGCGCACACTCTTTCCTCCGTCCCTTTTAAAGCCCCTTTCAAAGCCGATATAATTGAGGTCAGAAGATTTTACCGCGTCGAGCACGCCGGTAACCTTTGTGGGATTTACGAGCGACGAACCCGCGCCCTGATAGCGCGCATTTGCGGCGAAATCGCCGATTACTGCAATTTTTTCACATTTCCCGAGGGGAAGCGCCGAGTTTTCGTTTTTCAAAAGGACTATTGAGTTTTCCGCGCACTTTGCCGCAAAGTCGGAATGCGCCTGCCAGTCGACAGGCTCCCGCCTTACCCTCTGCGCCGCGGCGGAAAACGCCTGCTGGCGTTCAATGCTCTTATCGACTATGCTCTCGTCCAGCTCGCCGCTCTTTACCGCCCTTTCGACATCCGTGGCGGAAAAATCGCAGCGCGGCATTTCAAGGTCTGCGCCGCACCTGACCGAAGCGACTTTATCGAACGTGCCGCCCCAATCGGAAATTACAAGTCCGTCAAAGCCCCATTCGCCTCGCAATATGCCGCCGATAAGCCGCTCGTTGCCGTTGCAGTATACGCCGTTTATCTTGTTGTAAGCCGTCATGACGGCGGCGGGTTTGCCCTCTTTTACGGCAATTTCAAAGGAAGAAAGATAACTTTCGCGCAAAGTCTGCTCGTCCACTATGCAATCGTACACCATTCTGCCGCGCTCGCGCGAGTTGACGGCAAAATGCTTTATGCACGCCGCCGTGCCGTTTTTCTGAATTCCCCGCACATATGACGCCGCGAATTTGCCCGAAAGATAGGGATCTTCGGAAAAATATTCAAAATTTCTGCCGCAGAGCGGACTGCGCTTTAAGTTAAGCCCCGGACCGAGAACCATGGAAACGCCCATAGCCGCAGCCTCTCTGCCGAGGTATTCGCCCAGCTCTTCGCCAAGCTCCGTGTCCCAGCTGCACGCCATAGCCGCAGCCGTGGGAAAACAAGTCGACGGATGGGAAGTTCCCATGCCGAGATGGTTTGGCATCTTGTCCTGAACGCGCAGACCGTGCGGTCCGTCCGATACCGTAACCGCCTCCATGCCTATATCCGCGCACTCCGCAGTGCGCCAGAACGCCGAACCCGTGAGCAACTTAGATTTGACCGAAATATCGAGTTTTTTTATACCCTTTTTAACGTCCATCTCAACATTTTCCGCCTTAAGTATATACAAAAAATATTATAACACTTCCGAAAAATATTTGCAACAAACGTCAACAAAAAAACACCGACGTTGCGCGTTCTTTTTAATCGATATTTGTCGCGCCGAGCGCAGCTTAGCGTTTGCGACTTGTCGGCGCAATGCGAGTTCGGCAACATACCCGCGGTCGGGCACTCCGCGACTTGTACGCGACAGACGTTCAACGCCGTACAGCGCAACAGGCATTTTGCGACAAATATGCGAGCGCGTGTTCCGCAATGTACCTGCGGACGGGCGTCATTATACACAATACGCTGTTTACGACATACCCGCGAGTGCAAATCAAACTTTTAAAGCAACAAAGTTGCGCATTGCGCCTAAAGGGTACAATTTTATGATAACGAGCTAAAATTTTGTCTTCCCCACTTGACTTTTTATTTGGGGCGTGTTATATTATATATGAATAAAATAAGATTAAGTCTTATTTATAAGAGGAGAAAATTTTTATGGAAATCAAAAAGAACCCCTATGCCGGAACTAAGACGGAAAAAAATCTGTTAGAGGCATTTGCAGGCGAAAGCCAGGCGAGAAACAAGTACACCTACTTTGCTTCGGTTGCAAAGAAAGCGGGCTATGAGCAGATAGCGGAAATTTTTCTTAAGACCGCAGACAACGAAAAGGAGCATGCAAAGCTGTGGTTCAAGCACCTCGGCGGAATAGGCACGGTTGCAGAAAACCTTATGGCTGCGGCTGAAGGCGAAAACTTTGAATGGACGGACATGTACGACAGAATGGCAAAAGAAGCCGAAGAAGAAGGCTTTACCGAACTTGCCGCACAGTTCAGGGGAGTTGCCGCCATAGAAAAGACGCACGAAGAGAGATACCGCGCGCTTTTGAAGAACGTTGAAACCAAGACGGTATTTGAAAAAGCGGGCGTTCAGGTATGGGAATGCAGAAACTGCGGACACATCGTCGTCGGTACGACCGCGCCCGAAGTATGCCCCGTTTGCCAGCACCCTCAGGCTTACTTTGAACTGAGAAAAGAAAACTATTGATTTGCATTAAGTCATAAACGCTTAAAATAAAGATGCGGCGCACGGGTTACCGTGCGCCGCATCTTTTTGCTATCAATAATGTTTCAGAGTGCAGAAATGATTTTCTCTGCCGAAAGAGCTTCAAATTGCGCTCTATACAGACATATTGACATTCAAGAGTTTTTAACGGACAAAAACAGGTGCGGGCGCAATTAAAATTTAATATTTTAAGCGGCATAAAAAAAGCGCGCGGCGGCGAAGCCGCTGCGCGCATTAATAATTAAAATTATTTTACGTCGTCGGCATACAGAGGGAACTGTGCGCAGAGTTTTGCAACTTCTGCCGTAACATAGTCGTAAGCCGCCTGTTTTTCGGTGATTATCTTGGTGATGAGCTGTGCAATCTTGCGCGCCTCTTCTTCCTTCATGCCCCTCGTGGTCATTGCGGGCGTGCCGATGCGGATACCCGATGTTACGAAAGGTTTCTGCGTGTCGAAGGGGATTGCGTTCTTGTTGACGGTGATGTGAACTTCGTCGAGCATTTTTTCCAACTCCTTGCCCGTCATGCCCTTATCGGTGAGGTCAAGCAGAATGAGGTGGTTGTCCGTGCCGCCCGAAACCATCTTTACGCCGAGTTTGGTGAATTCGTCTGCCATAGCCTTTGCGTTTGCGACTATCTGCTTCTGATATTCGGTGAACGAGGGATCGAGAGCTTCCTTGAAAGCTACTGCCTTTGCCGCGATGATGTGCATTAAAGGACCGCCCTGAACGCCGGGGAAAATAGCTTTATCTATAATCTTGCCGTACTCTTCCTTGCACATGATTACGCCGCCGCGGGGTCCGCGAAGGGTTTTATGCGTGGTAGTGGTAACGAAATCTGCATAGGGTACGGGCGAGGGATGAACGCCTGCCGCAACCAGACCTGCGATGTGCGCGATGTCAACCATCATGTATGCGCCCACCTTGTCGCAGATTTCCCTTATTCTCTTGAAATCGATAACTCTGGGGTATGCGCTCGCGCCCGCAACTATCATTTTGGGGCTGCATTCCACAGCTATTCTTTCCATTTCGTCGTAGTCGATAGTCTGCGTTTCCTTGCTTACGCCGTATGGAACGATGTTGAAATACTTACCCGAAATGTTGACGGGCGAACCGTGGGAAAGATGTCCGCCGTGAGCGAGGTTCATGCCCATAACCGTATCGCCGGGCTGAAGAACGGCAAAGAATACGGCGAGGTTTGCGCTCGCGCCCGAATGGGGCTGAACGTTGCAGTATTCGCAACCGAACAGCTTTTTGAGGCGGTCGCGCGCCAAGTCTTCGGCGATGTCGACATACTGACAACCGCCGTAGTATCTGTGTCCGGGATAGCCTTCTGCATACTTATTGGTGAGGTGGCTGCCCGCCGCGGCGAGTACTGCGGGCGAAACAAAGTTCTCGCTCGCGATGAGTTCGATATTGCCCTGCTGTCTGCCGAGTTCGAGCCTTAAAGCCTTGGCAACTTCGGGGTCAGTTTTTTCTATAAGCGAAATGTCTATCATAAAAAACTCCGAAAAATTTATATTTATGCAGATATTATACCATATATTTTGTCAATATACAATTATTTGAATGAAATAAACTCAAAAAAAACGAAAACGCGCAACACGCCCTCTTCTCCGCCGCCTTCGCAAAAAAATGCTCGCCGCCGCTTGCCAAACTTACCTTTTCAAAGCTGAAAGCCGCCAGAGAGCAGGTCGGCGTTTTGAATAAACGCCGACTTGCTCCGGATGAGCGCGCGACGACGGGCTAACATGCGCTAAAGCCACGGCTGGCATGTAAAGGCGCGGAATATAAAAAGCGCGCCGCGCAAACTGTCGAGCATGCGCTAAAGCCACGGCTGATATGAAAAGGGGCGGAATATGCAAAAAAAAGCGCGGCATGCGCCGCGCTTTTTTAATTTTCTTTAATTTCCCGAGGCGGGCACCTTTTTAAAGGTTGCCTTCGAGGAATTCGACAAACTCGCTCTTGGGCATGAAGCCGAGGGATTTTGCAGCCATTTCGCCGTTTTTGAACACTGCGACGTAGGGAATGGACATGATGCCGTAGCGTGCGGCGAGGTCGTTGCACTCGTCTACGTCTACCTTTATGAATACGGCTTTATCCGCAAACTGCGAAGAAACCTCCTCCAGAACGGGCGCGAGCATTTTGCAGGGTCCGCACCATGTAGCAAAGAAATCGCACACAACGGGCTTATCGCCCTTGAGATATTCGTCAAATTTCGCTGAATTTACTTTTTCTGCCATGATAAATTGCCTCCTTAAATATTTTGCTTAAGATAATTATAAATATCCTCAAACGCCACGCTCTGCGAGGTGCCGTCCGACATTTTTTTGATGTTGACTGCGCGGTTAGCAAGCTCTTCGCCGCCGATTACCGCAACAAATTTTGCGCCCGTCTTATCGGCATACTTCATCTGCGCTTTGACCGAACGGTTCATGAGGTCGGTTTCGGCGCAAAGACCCTTTTGCCTCAAGCCGTTGACTATCGAAAAAGCCTCCGCGCGGCTGTCGTCGTCCATGCCCGCCACATAGATTGCGGGAACGGGAGGCTGAGGGAACTCAACGCCCGTGTTTTCCATGAGCAGCATGAGCCTTTCTATGCCTGCGGCAAAGCCGATTGCAGGAACGGAAGAACCGCCCAGCTCGGAGATAAGTCCGTCGTACCTGCCGCCTCCGCATACTGTACCCTGAGCGCCTATCGCCGTGGACACAAACTCGAAAACGGTGCGCGTGTAGTAGTCCAGACCCCTTACTATGCCCGAATTAACGGTGTACTGCACTCCCTGTTTATCGAGCAGAGAGCGAACGGATGAAAAGTGAGCCGCGCAGTCGTCGCACAGATAATCGAGTATGCTCGGCGCGCCCGAAATAATTTTTCTGCACTCTTCTTCCTTGCAGTCGAGAATTCTCAAAGGGTTCTTTTCCAGCCTTTCGCGGCAGACGGGACACATCTTTTCGGAATATCCCGAAAAATATTTTCTGAGCGCCGCATTGTACTCCGCGCGGCAGGTCTTGCAGCCGATTGAGTTGATTTCGAGGCGCGTATCCTTTATGCCCAGTTTTTGGAGGAAGGACGAAGCGGCGAAAATCACCTCGGCGTCGGCAGAGGGCGCGGACGCGCCGAACATTTCAATGCCGAACTGGTGGAATTCGCGCAGCCTGCCCGCCTGGGGACGCTCATATCTGTAGCAGGGCGTTATGTAGTACGCCTTTAAGGGCAGAGCGGCGGAAGAAAGTCCCTTTTCCACGAACATTCTCGCCACCCCCGCCGTACCTTCGGGCTTGAGCGTTATGGAACGCCCGCCCTTGTCGAGGAAGGTGTACATTTCCTTGTTGACAATATCCGTCGTGTCGCCCACGCCGCGCAGGAAAAGCTCGGTGTGTTCGAAAACGGGCGTGCGCACCTCCTTCATGCCGAAAGCCGCCGCCGTGGAGCGCGCGCAATCTTCTATGAACTGCCATTTATACGACTGGTCGGGCAGAACATCCTTTGTGCCCTTGGGTATGTTTATCATAATTTCTCCTGAATAAAGCCTTAAGGCGTTAATTAACCGCGCTCGGCGCGAAAGCGCGCACTGCGCAGGGATATAAAAACTTTTATCGTTGAGTTTGCAGCCTGTCGGCGTGAAAATTAATGTGCGGAGCGCCGCCCGCCTTGAGCGGTTTATCCGCCGAAACTCTGAATGTTAAAGCCTGTCGGCTGTGAAGCCCGTAATCTTAAGCCCGCGCTTGCCGCCGCAGTTTTTGACGAGTTTGTCTATATGTTCGTCGACATATTTTTTGTTGATTTCGAGCGTAACCAAAGGATAGTCGTTGCCGCCCGCCTCGAAAGAAATTTCCTCGAGGAGATATTCCATAACCGTGTGCAGACGGCGCGCGCCTATGTCTTCGGAGGTCTTGTTCAGCTCCTCCGCGATTTCGGCTATGCGCTCTATCGCGTCGCTCTTGAACTGTAAATCTATGTTATCGACGGCGAGAAGCGCGGAATACTGCATTGTTATAGCGTTGTGCGTCTGCGTGAGTATGTTGACGAAATCCTCCTTTTTGAGGCTGTTAAGCTCTACCAAAACGGGGAAACGACCCAAAAATTCGGGAATGAGGTCTTCAACCTTGGACACATGGAAAGCGCCCGCCGCTATGAACAGGATATAGTCCGTCTTTACGGGACCGTACTTGGTCATTACGGTGCAGCCTTCGACTATGGGCAGAATGTCGCGCTGAACGCCCTCGCGGGACACGTCTATGCCGCCGCTGCTGCCGCCCGCGATTTTATCTATTTCGTCTATGAAGATTATGCCGTCGTTTTCGGCGCGGCGTATAGCCTCCGTCTGAACGGCGTCGTCGTCAATGAGTTTATCCGCTTCCTCCGCCATGAGCAGTTTTTTTGCTTCCGCGACGGTTATCTTGCGCTTTTTGCGCCTGTTCATGCCGAGCGAGCCGAAAACCGAACCTAAATCTATGGCTGCGCCCTGACCGGGGGAAAGTTCTAAGGGTTTGGGATTGTCGGCAACTTCAAGCTCGATTACGGTGTTGTCGTACTTGCCCGCGTGTATGTCGTCGACGAGATTATTTTCAAAAATTTCCTTGGAAAATTCGCCGCGCTCTTCCTTCTTTACTTCGGCAAGCACCTTGGCAATCCTGCGCTCTGCGGTAGCCATCGCCTTGAAGCTGACTTCCTTTGTCTTTTCTTCCTTGACGAGGCGGATAGCGCACTCCGCGAGGTCGCGCACCATGCTCTCCACGTCCCTGCCGACATAGCCGACTTCGGTGTACTTGGTGGCTTCGACCTTTAAAAAGGGAGCTTTTACAAGCTTTGCAAGCCTCCTTGCAATTTCTGTTTTGCCGACGCCCGTAGGACCTTTCATGATAATGTTTTTGGGCGTTACCTCTTCGCGCAGTTCGGGCGAAAGCTGACTGCGGCGGTAGCGGTTGCGAAGAGCGATTGCGACTGCCTTTTTGGCTTCGTCCTGACCGATGATGTATTTATTGAGTTCGTGAACTATCTGTTTGGGTGTGAGATCCATAATAATCTACTCCTCGTTTAGTTGACTGATATACCGCGACATATACCCGAGCGAACGCTCTGCAAGGGCGCGGTAGCGCTCCTTTTTGTCGCGAATGCGCGTTTCCTGCGCGCGCAGGATGCCGAAGTTGGCGTTCATGGGCGTAAAATTTTCGTTTGCCCGCGATATATGTGCCGACAAAGCGCCTAAAACGCTTATGTCTTCTGGTATGATTGCGGGCTTGCCGCGCATTTTTCTTAAGGCGTGCAGAGCGCACAAAAGTCCGCTTGCCGCGCTCTCGACATACCCCTCCACGCCCGTTATCTGACCGGCGAAGAAAATTTTTCCGTCGCTTTTAAGCGAAAAATCTGCGTTGAGGCAGTCGGGGGAATTTATATAAGTATTTCTGTGCATTACTCCGTAGCGCAGAAATTCGGCATTTTTAAGTGCTGGAATGAGGGAGAAAACCCTCTTCTGTTCGGGAAATTTAAGGTTGGTCTGGCAGCCGACGAGGTTGTATGCCTGTCCTTCGCAATTTTCCTTTCTGAGCTGCAACACGGCGTAGAACTTGTTGCCCTTTTCGTCCCTTATGCCTACTGGTTTAAAAGGTCCGAAGCGCAGCGTTTCTTCGCCGCGCGACGCCATTACTTCGACGGGCATGCAGCCTTCAAAAATTTCGCCCTTTTCAAAGTCGTGCAAAAGCGCGCGCTCGGCATGGGTAAGCTCATAGACGAAGCGGGAATATTCCTCCGCAGAAAGGGGGCAGTTGATGTAGTCGTCGCCGCCCTTGCCGTACCTGTCGCCGAAAAAGGCGCAGTTCATGTCTATGCTGTCGCGCGAAACTATGGGCGCGGACGCGTCGTAAAAGTGCAGCCTTCCGCCCGTGCGCAAGGCTATGTCCTCCGCGAGAGCGTCGCAGGTGAGCGGACCGGTGGCTACTATGCAGTAGCCGTCCTCGGGGATATGTCTGACCTCTTCGCCGATAATCGTTATGTTGGGGCAGGAAGTAAGCTTATCCGTTACATACTGCGCGAATTTTTCCCTGTCCACGGCGAGAGCGCCGCCCGCGGGAACGCGGGTTGCCTCCGCAGCCTCCATAGTGAGCGAGCCTAAAAGGCGCATTTCCTGCTTTAAAAGTCCGCACGCGTTTGTGTACGGGTCTGCGCCCTTCAGAGAGTTGGAACACACCAGCTCGCAGAAATTTTTATCCGTATGCGCGGGAGTGAAACGCGAGGGCTTTATGTCGTAAAGCTCCACTTCCGCTCCGCCGCGGGCGAGGGCGTATGCCGCCTCCGAACCCGCCAGTCCCGCGCCTATTACCTTAATTTTCATTGTCTTCTTCGGGCGCGTCGACGCTGTATGAACAGTTTTTGTCCGAACACTTTATTTTATCGCCCTTGCGTATGAGATATTTTCCGCACACGGGGCATTTGTCGCCCGTGGGAATGTCCCAGCTTAAGAACCTGCACTCGGGATAGCCCGTGCAGCCGTAATATATTTTGCCGTTTTTGGAGCGCATTCTGCGCATGGGGCGACCGCAGTCGGGGCATTTGCCCTCCGTCTTTTCGCCCTCTTTAGCCTTGCCGTCGGGAGCGTTCAGAGGACGCTTTGCGCCGCACTTCGCGCACTCCAGATATGCGCCGTACTTGCCCTTTTTGATGAGCATTTCGCCGCCGCAGGCGTGGCATTTTTCCTCTGCAACCTTGGCGTCTATAGGCAATATGCACGAACATTCGGGGTAGTTGGGGCAGGCGAGGAACTTGCCGAACTTGCCGCTCTTTACCACCATGTTTGCGCCGCACTTGGGGCAGCGCACGTCCGAAATTTCCACTTCGGACTCGCTGACTATGTTTGAACACTTGGGATAGTTGGAGCAGGCGAGATACTTGCCGTACTTGCCCGAACGGCGTATCATGGGACTGCCGCACTTTTCGCAGATTATGTCCGTAAGTTCGTCGCCGTCGCACGCCGCCGTCTTTAAATGTTCGGCGAACGAGGGATAGAAATCGGCGATAATCTTGTGCCAGTCGACGCCGCCGTCCTCGATTTTATCGAGTTCGTCCTCCATCTTCGCCGTAAATCCGACGTCCATTATGTCCGTGAAGTAATGCACGAGCATATCGGTAATTTTATACGCCACCTCGGTAGGCACCATATATTTGCCGTCCTTTTCGACGTAGTGGCGCTTGTTGAGCACGGAAATTATCGACGCGTAAGTCGAAGGTCTGCCTATGCCCTTTTCGTCCATGGTCTTGACCAGAGACGCGTCGGTATAGCGCAGGGGCGGGCGGGTGAACTTCTGTTCCTTGCCCAGCTCGCAGAGATTGAGCGTATCTCCCTCCTGAACGGGGGGAAGAAGTTTGCCGTTCTCCTCCTCCGCCTCGGCGTCGGAAAAACTCTGGTATGCGGCGGTGAAGCCTGCAAACAGCAGCGCCTTGCCGCTCGCCTTGAATGTGTAGCCTGCGGACGCAGCCTCTATCTGCATGGAATTGTACTGCGCTTCCGCCATCTGCGAGGCGACGAAGCGGTCGTACACGAGTTTATATACGTTGTAATGCTTTTTGTCGAGGTACTGTTTGACGCTGGCGGGCGTTATGGAAAGATTGATGGGTCTTATCGCCTCGTGCGCGTCCTGCGCGCCCTTTTTGGTTGCATAAATATTGGGACGGGCGGGGGCAAATTTTTCGCCGTAGGTGTTTTTTATGAACTCTATAGCCGCCTGCTGCGCCTCAACGGCGATACGCGTGCTGTCGGTACGGATATAGGTAATGAGCGCGATGTGGTCGCCGCCCACTTCCATGCCCTCGTAAAGGTGCTGGGCAACCAGCATTGTTTCGGGCGAGGACATGCCGAATTTATTGGAAGCGTCCTGCTGCAAAGACGAGGTTGTGAAGGGCGCGGGCGCGTGCGATTTGGTTATGCCGCTCTTTATTTTAGTTACGGTGAACTGTCCCGCGCGTATCTTGGCTTCGACTTCCGCAGCCTGTTCCGCGCTTATCGATTTTCCGCTCTTTTTGAGCTGATATGTCGCTTTGAAAGGATTATACTTTGCCTCCGTATCCTGCAAAGAAGCCGTGAAAGTATAATATTCCTCGGGCTTGAAGGAAGCAATCTCCCTCTCCCTGTCAACTATTAACCTCAGGGCGACGGACTGAACGCGTCCTGCCGAAAGTCCGCTCTGAATGCGGTTGTTTAAAAGGGGCGAGAGCTTATAGCCCACAAGCCTGTCTAAAACTCGCCTTGCCTGCTGGGCGTCGACGAGGTTATAATCTATTTTTCTGGGATTTTTGAGCGCGTTTTCTACGGCTTTGGGGGAAATTTCGTTGAATTCCACCCTGTTTGCGCCGTCCGCGTCCATACCGAGCACCGTCTGAAGGTGCCAGCTTATGGCTTCGCCCTCGCGGTCGGGGTCGGTTGCGAGGTAGACTTTGCCCGCCCTCTTCGCCTCTTCGGAAAGCCTCTTTATAACTTCCTTTTTGTTGGGCGTTATTTCGTAGCGCGGCTCGAAATTTTCGGTTATCTTTACGCCGAGCGTCTTTTCGGGCAAATCGCGAACGTGTCCGCCAGAGGCGTCCACTTTATACTTGCCCTTTAAATATTTTGAAATGGTTTTTGCCTTTGAAGGCGACTCTACTATGATTAAATCCATGACTACTCCACATTGATTTGCCGACGCGACGGTCAGAAAAACCGTTATTTTACGGCGGAAAACATGTTTCCGCCCTCGCGCGCTATTATGCCTTTTATTTCGAGCGATGAACAGACGGCAATGACTTTATACACCGCCATACCTGTCTGCGCGGACAGCTCGGCGGCGTGAGCTTTGCCTTCCCGCCGTATTATGGCGGCTATTTTTTGCTCCTCTTCGGAAAGCCGTTGTTTTTCCGTTTTGTATTCTAACCCGAACGCTTCAAAAATGTCAAGTACATTTCTGCAGAGCGCCGCGCCCTCTTTTATGAGTTTGTTGCAGCCCTCGCCGCTCTTTACGCCTATCGAATGGGGAAAAGCGAACACTTCCCTGTTGTAATCGACGGCGTACTGCGCCGTGATGAGCGCGCCGCTTCGCTCCGCCGCCGAAACGACGAGAACTCCGCGCGAAAGTCCCGCAATTATGCGGTTGCGCACGACGAACATATACTTTTTTATGCCCGTTTCGGGCGGGAACTCGGAAATTACAAGCCCTTTTCTTTCGACCTCTCTTTCGAGGGCGGCGTTGGTTGAGGGATATATGTGATTGTGTCCGCCGGGCAGAACGCACACGACTTTGCCCGACGCAAGCGCGCCTTTGAGCGCAGCGCTGTCCGCGCCGTCGGCTATGCCCGTAACGACGGTCATTTTTTGCGCTATTTCGCCGCTTATCTGCCTGCACAGCGCGAGCGTGGAAGACGGCGTGCGGCGCGAGCCGACTATCGCAAAGTGTTCGCCCTTTAAAAGTTCGGCGTTGCCCCTGCAATACAGCACGAGGGGCGGCACGGGAATTTCCTTAAGCCTTTCGGGATAACACTCACTTTCTATAGTTACGCAGAAAACGCCGTTCTTTTGCAGATTTTTTTCGACGCTCCGCCTGTATGCGGGGTCGGAAAAAGCAGTCTTTAATTTATTATATACTCCCTCGCCGACGCTTTTAATCAGTGCGGACACACTTTTTGCGCCGCAGGACCAATTTTCTTTTGCAGCGCGCAGAAGTAAAATCTTTTCGTCGCGGCTGAGCGACTGAAAGCTGTCGGCGACTATTATGTCGCTTTCCGTTGCGGAATACATTTAATCTTCCCCCGTACCGAAAGTGCGGTAGGACGCCGCCTCGAGTATGTGTTCGGGCTGTATCTCCGCACTGAAAGAAAGGTCGGCAATCGTGCGCGCAACCTTGATTATCCTCGCCCTCGCCCTTGCCGACAGCGCGAGTTTTTCGAATATTCCGCCCAGAGCAAGCGCACATTCGGGCGAGAGAGCGCAATATTTTTTGAGCTGTCTTTCGCCCATCTCCGCATTGAGCGATATGCCGTCTTTTAAAAATCTTTCGCGCTGAATGGCTCTCGCCCGCTCTACGCGCTGTTTGACGGCGCAACTCGGCTCTTCCGCCGCGTCCGAGGACAGGTCCTCGTACCTTACGGCGTCCACTTCGACGAGAATATCTATTCTGTCGAGCAGCGGTCCCGATATGCGCGAGCGGTACTTTTTAATCTGTGCTGGCGTGCAGGTGCATTGCCTGTAACTGCTGCCGTAATTGCCGCAGGGACAGGGGTTCATGCTGGCGCACAGCATGAAATCTGCGGGGAAAGTAACTGCGCCCGACGCGCGGGAAACGGTAATTTTTCTGTCCTCGAGGGGCTGACGGAGAGCTTCGAGCGAAGAGCGCGAATATTCGGGCAGTTCGTCGAGGTACAGAACGCCGCGGTGCGACTTGGAAATTTCGCCGGGGCGTATTTTGGAGTTGCCGCCCCCGCACAGCGAAACCGTAGTAGCCGTGTGGTGGGGCGTGCGGAAGGGGCGCAGCGTTACTATGCCCTCCTCCCCCAGCTCGCCCGCGACGGAGTGGATGCGCGTTACGTCCAGCGCCTCCTCGAACGTCAGATCGGGCATTATCGTCGGTATGCACTTTGCGAGCATGGTTTTGCCCGTTCCGGGAGGACCGCAGAAAAGTATGTTGTGTCCGCCGGCAACGGCTATTTCGAGAGCGCGCTTGGCGACCGCCTGACCTCTTACGAGGGACAGATCGCAGTCGTAAGACGAACGGACGACCGCGGCTGAAAAATCTTTGGACTGAACGGGCGAAAGGGAAATTTCGCCCTTCAAAAACGCCGCCGCCTCCGAAAGAGATTTGACCGCATACACTTCCGCGCCCTCGATATAAGCCGCCTCGTTCGCGTTGGCAAGGGGCAGGATGAAGCGGTTAAAGCCCTTCTTTTTTGCAGAAATAAGCACGGGAAGCACGCCCGAAACGCCGCGCACGCCGCCGTCGAGGGCGAGTTCGCCCAGAATGACGAAACCTTCCGTTGAGGCGTTTTCGAGCTGACCGCTCGCCCTGAGTATGCTGACGGCTATGGGCAGATCGTAGTGGCTGCCCTCCTTTTTTATGTCCGCAGGAGCGAGATTGACGGTTATTCTGTTGACGGGAAAATGAAAGCGCGCGTTTATGATTGCCGAGCGCACGCGCTCGCGGCTCTCCTTGACGGCGGCGTCGGGCAGTCCGACGAGTTCGTACGAAGTCATGCCCTTGCTGATGTCCGTTTCGACGTCTACCGGCACGCCCTCAAGTCCGACGAGCGTAAAACTTGTTACCTTTGCGAGCATACTTTTCCCCCCTTAATTAAAAGAATATAAATGCGCGAGAATATAAATGCGCGTAAAATTTAAAAGCTCCCGCACGCAGCGGGAGCTTTTTTAAATTACCTAACTTCCTTGATTTTTGCAGCCTTACCGGTAAGACCTCTGAGGTAGTAGAGCTTAGCTCTTCTTACCTGACCCTTTCTTACGACGGTGATGGATGCGATTTTGGGCGAATGAACGGGGAACGTTCTTTCTACGCCTACGCCGAAAGAAAGTCTTCTTACCGTGAAACTTTCTCTTATGCCGCCGTGCTTTTTAGCAATTACGACGCCTTCGAAGTTCTGAATTCTTTCCTTCGTTCCTTCTATGACCTTGAAACCTACCTTTACGGTATCGCCGACGTTGAATGCGGGAACGCTTTCCTTCATGCCTTCTTTTTCGATCGCTTCTACCAAACCTTTCATAATGCTCCTCCTGTATTTGTGCGCCGCAACGCGGCAGTTAATTTTTTAATCAGCTTTTATATCTTAACAGACCGCAAAACAAAATGCAACTCATTTTGAGGGGTGTGTCGCAATTTTCACAAAACTTTTTTTGCCCTTTACCATATATATAATATATGGCTTTTTACGCCGTGAAAGCGTTCTCGATATGGTTAATTTCGCCATTTAAAACTTCTATCACGTCGAACCTAACGGTAACGTCCTGCTCTCTGCCCGAAAAATAGTATTTCGCGCAGGCGACGTAGCGCTTCTTTCTGTCCTGCCGCACCGCCTCGTTGGGCATGCCGAAGGAAGTGTCCGAGCGCGTCTTTACCTCTATGAACGCGAGAGTTCCGTCCTTTTGGGCGATTATGTCAACCTCGCCGAAGGGACAGCGGAAGTTTTTGCGCTTTATCTCGTAGCCGCAGCTTACAAGGTATTTTGCCGCCGCCCTTTCGCCCTTTTTGCCTATGAACTGGCGCAAAGTCATTGCCATTTTTTTGTGAAGCTCCTGCGGTGAACGGGCGTAAGCCCGAATTCTTTTATAGCCTGAATGTGCGCCGCCGTGCCGTAGCCGACGTTCTTTTCGAAGCCGTACTGCGGATAAATTTTTGCGTATTCTTCCATAAGCGCGTCCCTTTCGACCTTTGCGATAATCGAAGCCGCGCCTATGCAGTAGCACTGCGCGTCGCCCTTTACTATGCTGCGCTGCGGCACTGAAATGTCGAGCGTCATGTTGCCGTCCGTCAGCACGAAATCGGGACGGACGGACAGGCTCTCCACTGCGTTTTTCATGCACAGCCGCGTAGCCTGAAGTATGTTGATTTCGTCTATTATCTGCGGTTCGACGCGGCATATGGCGTAGGCAACCGCCTTTTGCCTTATCAGTTCGGACAACTTTTCGCGCTTTTTCGCAGAAAGTTTTTTGCTGTCGTCCACGCCCTCTATAAAGTCGTCTTCGCTCATTATGACAGCCGCGCATACGACGGGACCGGCGAGCGGTCCTCTGCCCACTTCGTCCACGCCGCACACATATTTTTTGCCCTGAGCGTGAAGCTCTCTTTCGTATGCGAGTTTATCCATTGAAGTCCGCGTCCTCCATGTCCGAAAGGTCGTCGAGCGTAACGCCGCCCAGTCTGCCCTTTCTGAAATCGTCCAGCACGGCTTTTTCGGCGCGTTCGTAGTCGAATTCGCCTCCGCGCAGCATGAAACCGCGGCGGCGGCAGACCTGTTCGAGCATTTCAAGCGGCTCGCCGCCCTCTATGCCGTAGCGTTCGGCGAGGTTTCGGGGGTATTTTTGCGAAAGTTCGCCAAGCAGTGCCAGCGAAACGTCGTCTATGTCCAGAATGTCGTCGTTTAAGCTGCCCACATAGGCAAGCCGCAACGCGAGGCGCTGGTTTTCGAACGCGGGCGGGGTCGTTCCCGGGGTATCCAGAAGCTCGAAATTGCCGCACCTTATCCACTGCGTACCGCGCGTTACGCCCGCTTTGTCGCCCGTGGCTGCGCGCTTTGCGCCCGAAAGAAGATTTATAACCGTGCTCTTGCCCGTATTAGGCACGCCGCACACCATAAATCTGAAAATTTTATTGTAGCCCTTTGCGAGCGACTTTGCCTGCTTTTCGGCAATCAAAGAATTGATTGCCTCCATAATATCCCTGCGCGAATTGCTGTTTACGGCGTTAAGCCTGACGCACGCGCCGCCCTTTTCGCGGATATATTTCAAAAACGACAAACTCTTTTCGTCCGCCATGTCGCATTTGTTGAGGACATACAAAATTGCGCGGTTGCCGAATATTTTTTTGAGTTTTTTATTGTATGACGCCGCGGGACAGCGCGCGTCCAGCACATAAATTATGCCGTCGCAGACGGCTACGGACTGCTCCATAGCCCTCATCGCCTTGGTCATGTGTCCCGGGAACCACTGTATATGCTTCATAAAGCCTCCTTTAAGGCATGCGCCCGCGGGGGTTTCCGCATTTTATTTTACTGCGCCTCAACCCGAAAAACGGCTGTTGCCGATGGCGAAGCGCAGAATTTTCAAAGCTCCGTCATTTGAGAAGGTCGGGGCGACGCTCCGCGGTTATCTTTTTGCTCTGCTCCCTGCGCCATTCGTCGATTTTTGCATGGTTGCCCGAAAGCAGAACTTCAGGCACAGTCGCTCCCCTGAAATTTGCGGGGCGGGTGTACTGCGGATATTCGAGCGCGCCGTCCGAAAAACTTTCGTCCACGAGCGAGCCGTCGCTCAGCACGCCGTCGACATAGCGCGCAACGCAGTCGCTCACCACCATTGCGGGCAGCTCTCCGCCCGTCAGAACGTAGTCGCCTATGGAAATTTCTTCGTCTATGAACATGTCTATGACGCGCTGGTCAACGCCCTCGTAGTGTCCGCAGAGCAGCACTATATGCCCGAGCGAAGAAAGCTCGAGCGCCTTGCTCTGCGTAAAGGTTGCGCCCTTGGGCGACATATAAATTCTTCTCGCTTTGTGTTCGGGGTCGACCGCCTCAATAGCCGAGGCTATGGGCTGGGGCATCATGACCATGCCCGCGCCGCCGCCGAAGGGATAATCGTCGCACTTTAAGTGCTTATCCTCGGTATAGTCGCGGATATTCACGATTTCAAGCTCAAGCTTTTTGCCCTCGAGCGCCCTGCCTATTATACTTGTTTTAAGGGGCGCGAACATTTCGGGGAAGAGCGTTAAAATGGTAATCTTCATCACTCGTACAGCGCGACTTCTTCGAAGCGCTTTTTGTTGACGGCAACAATTTTATTTTCTACGTCTATGCTCTCTATCACCCCTTCCGCCGCGGGGAAAGTGATTTTCTTTTCTCCGCAGGAAAGAACGTAAATATCCGTCTTTGCGGGAGTTATTTCCGTAACTTCGCCGAGAATTTTGCCCTTTTCTGTAACCACCTTGCAGCCGAGAACGTCGACGAGATAGAATGTGTCTTCGGGCAGGGCGGGCATGTCTTCGCGCAGAGCGACAACATCCTTTGCGCGCAGCAGTTCGGCGGCGTTTCTGTCCGCCACGCCGCGCAGCATTACGTATGCGCAGTCGCCCGCGGGACGGGCGGAAAGCACCTTGTATTCTGCGCCGTCTATGAATACTCTGGGCAGGGCGCAGAAATCCTCCGCGCTGTCCGTCAGAGTTTTAACCTTGATTTCGCCGCGTATGCCCTGTGGCTTTAAAATTGTTGCAACGGTTAAAGTTTTTTCCATGTCAGTATAAAAAGAAAAGGCGGTTTACGCCTTTTCCTCAATTTCTATAACGTATTTTTTGCTGTCGCGGGGCGTAGCGCAACGAACGATGGTGCGCATCGCCTTTGCTATTTTGCCCTGCTTGCCGATTACTTTGCCCATATCGGAAGCATCGAGAAGAACGGTAACTTCGATAGCATTGTCGGTTTCTTCGACCTTGTATTCGATTTCGTCCTTTTTGTCGGCGAACTGTTCAACTATATACTTTATTAATTCAAGCATGCGTTTTTCTCCGTTGCGCGCGGTTGCGCGCCGAATGCGCGCAACCGCGCGCAGACTTTTTTATTTATCCGCCGCGCGCCGCGCGGCGGAAACGAAAATAAGAAAATTACTTCTTCTTTTTCTTGTTGTTGGTCTTGGGAGCGGAAAGCTTTGCGCTCTGTTCCATAGCTCCGACCTTTACGAGGTAGCTTTTAACCGTTTCGGTAGGCTGAACGCCCTTTGCGAGCCAGCTCTTTGCCTTTTCAACGTCGATGTTGATTTCTGCGGGGGTCTTGAGGGGGTCTACATAACCGATTTTATCGATGTATTCGCCCGACTGAGCCTTTCTGGAATCGATTACAACCACTCTGTAGAAGGGGGATTTCTTATCGCCCATTCTGGTCAATCTCATTTTAACTGCCATTTTATTTTATCTCCTGAAAAAAATTATTTTTTATATTTTCTCTCCGCACAGCGAAGATTTTTTATGCGTTTATCAGATGAAAGGAAGTCTGCGTTTGCCGCCCTTTATCTGTTTTATGAGCTGTTTAGTCTGCTCGAACTGCTTTAAAAGCTGGTTTATTTCCTGCACCGTCGTACCCGAGCCTGCCGCAATGCGCTTTTTCCTCGACGAGTTGATTATCGAAGGGTCGGTACGCTCGTTTTTTGTCATGGAAAGAATAATTGCCCTCGTCCTTTCCATCTTCTTTTCGTCTATGTCGCCGTCCTTGACTTTGCCTGCAAGTCCCGGCATCATGGAAACGAGCGCCTGCGCGCCGCCCATCTTCTTCATGCTCTCGAACTGGTCGAGATAGTCTTCGAGCGTGAAGGAATTTTCGAGCATTTTCTTCTTCATCTTGAGAGCCTGCTCTTCTGTAACGGCTTCCTGCGCCTTTTCGATGAGGGTGAGGACGTCGCCCATGCCGAGTATGCGCGAAGCCATTCTGTCGGGATAGAAATATTCGAGATCGGTTATCTTTTCGCCGACGCCTATAAACTTAATCGGCTTGCCCGTAACCGCCTTTATGGAAAGGCACGCGCCGCCGCGCGTATCGCCGTCGAGCTTGGTTAAAACTATGCCCGTAACTTCCAGCCTTTCGTTGAAGGTCTTGGCTACGTTTACGGCAACCTGTCCCATCATGGCGTCTACGGTGAGAAGAATTTCGGAAACGTCTACCGCCGCCTTTATCCTTTCAAGCTCCTGCATGAGCTTTTCGTCTATTTCCAGTCTGCCCGCGGTATCTATGATTACGGTATCGTAACCCATAGATTTTGCATAGTCGACCGCCTGAACCGCCGTTTTGACAGGGTCCTGCGTACCCTTTTCAAACACTTCGCAACCAGCGTTTCCGCCCACCACTTTGAGCTGATTTATCGCCGCGGGACGATAGACGTCGCAGGCGACTAAAAGGGGCTTTTTGCCGCTCTTTTTAAGCAGAACCGCAAGTTTTCCGCAAAGCGTGGTCTTGCCCGCGCCCTGCAAGCCGCACATCATTATTACCGTGGGAGGCTTGGGCGAAACGGTGAGTTTTGCGCCAGCGGGTCCCATAAGCTCTATGAGCTGCTCGTTGACTATCTTTATAACCTGCTGGGCAGGGTTCAGGCTCTTTAAAATTTCCTGTCCTACCGCCTTTTCCGAAACGTCGGCGCAGAACTTTTTGGCAACCTGAATGTTGACGTCCGCCTCTAAAAGAGCCACTCGCACTTCGCGCATCGCGCCCTTGATTTCAAGCTCCGTCAGCCTTCCGTGCTTGGTGAGTTTGGAAAATATATGGTTTAATCTTTCGGAAAGTGAAGAAAAAATTGCCATAAAAACACCGTGTTATTTTGTTTGCGGACTTTACGATTTGGAATAATCTTTAGTGATTATCTGCTTTAAAATCTCTATATCCCGGGCATATTCGGGGTGCAAACGTGCAAATTCGTCCGCCCAGTCCTCCGCCGCCGACTTAAGAGATACAGCTCTTTCTTCCGCCTCTTCGAACATTTTAGCGTGTCCGAGCTTTTCTTCGTACGCGGAAAGTTCGCGCTTGCAGCCGCTGAGACAGTCCGAAACCGCCTGGCGGGAAATGCCTTTCTGCTCGGCAATTTCCGAAACCGTGAGGTCGAGATTGAAATACAAATCGGTCATATCCCTCTGCGTGGGAGTGAGCAGTCCGCCGTATATATCCCACAGCCGCAGGAAGTCCATCTTGTTCATAACGCGATTTATTATATAGCGTGCGCGAGGGTTTGTCAAGCGATTTTACTTGACAACTTTTTGGTTTACGAGTGTTATATTTTTTAAATAAAAACGCATAAAAATTAAATTTTTTAACAATTATTGTGCAATTTTTTTAATAAAAACCGCATATTTATTAAATTTACAAAATTATTGACAGCAAAACGCGGCAATGTTACACTTACAATGATGCATTTGCACCGCGGGGGGGGGATTGAGAGATGCGCAAGGAAATAAACGGAATAATTTACGATACCGAACTTTCTACCAGGGACAAGAAGTTCACCTGCGGCGCGCCGGGCGACGAATGCGGATATGAAGAGACGCTTTACATAACTCCGGAAGGGCATTATTTTATTTACACCAACGGCGGATGCAAGTCGAAATTTCCGCGCGAGGAAATTCACCCCATAGAACATTCGCAGGTGCGCGAATGGATGCTTTCGCACTGATTTATAAATTATGAGATTAAAATGTCGGCTTTTGCCGACATTTTTTTATGCTTATTTTATCCTAAAATGCGCGCGTGCGTAGCAACAGACCGCACATATATGCCCGTCAATCAGTTTTTTGCATAAATGACGCCAATTTCGAGCCGACAAAAACGTGCGCCGCAATTAACCCGCACATATATACCGTTCAATAATATTTTATGCGGCATAATTCCCACCCCGCCTCGGAGCGATAACGCCGCGAAAAATCTGTCGGACACACTTCGGCATACATTTTCAAGGGCAACCATACATATCCGCAAAGACAAACAAAACGGCGCGCCGCGATTGCAATCGCGGCGC
>ENA-UONV01000972-UONV01000972.1-human-gut-metagenome-genome-assembly--contig:-CS4-NODE-972-length-28070-cov-4.915795_pt1 | contig 28070 bp, 28 predicted proteins | sample MGYA00242461_ERZ724008 | MGnify/ENA metagenome assembly ERZ724008 | reverse complement strand
AAAAGATTCGTATGCGTATCTTTTGCCCTTACAGGGCGCGATATCAATTACCCGGACATTCCCGGGTGTTACCCCGGGCTATAAGATAAAAGCCTTTCAGGCTTAGAAAAATCATCATAGATCGGCACTATCCACTATTGTGTGCGAATAGGAAACTCCGGAATTCAAACTTTATAGGGACTGTCTATAAATGAAACCATTATTTCTCCTCCAGCATCCGCCATGCCGGCGGCAAGCAAGTAACAATATCCCCTGCCGTCATCCCCATTACCCCGTGCTTCTTGCAAGCAATATCTCCAGCCAGACCATGAACATAAGCAGCCATACGTGCAGCAGTTTCCGCATCGTACCCCTGTGCCAACAAGGCCAGTACAACACCCATAAGCACATCACCGCTACCTCCTGTTGCCATACCGGGATTTCCGGTAGGATTAAACCAGCACTTTCCCGACGGTGCGATAATAACGGAATAAGCTCCTTTTAATAGAATGTGTACTCCGGCACTCCTTGCCAGTTCGCGGGCTTTCGTCAGGCGTTCGTACGAGTTCTGGCATTTCCCGACCAATCGTTCCAGTTCTTTGGGGTGCGGAGTAAGAATACTGCCTTTGGGCAAACGGCCGATGTAACTGCGATGTTCTCCCAACAAGTTCAACGCATCGGCATCCACCACCATGGGCGTCTGACAAGATTCTATCTGTTCCAGCAAGGCAGCTTCGGTATCTCCCGCCTTTCCCAATCCGGGACCGATGCCCACCACCTGATAATCGTCCGTATCGGTGGCGCATGAGAAGCGCACATCATTTATATCTATTTCCGTCATGGCTTCCGGAACGGAAGTCTGCACGATAAAGTTATTACAGAAAGGAATATGAACCGTCAGCAACCCCACCCCGGAGCGCAGACAAGCACGTGCCGCAAGTACCGACGCTCCTGCCATTCCTTGTGAACCGGCTATCAGCAAGGCACGTCCGAAATTTCCTTTATGAGCGAACTTACCACGCGGTTTCAGCATTGACGCCACATCCTCATGTTCCGTCAATGCAAAATCCGTTTCCTTTTCCTCTATGGCTTCCTCGCTCAAACCGATATCCAACAACTGCCATTCACCCACAAACGGCGCGTTCTCGGCAAAGAGAAATGCCAGTTTCGGCAGTTGCAGGCTTAACGTCAGGTCTGCACGGATGATATTGGCCTGGATATTATAGGTATTATCCTCTCCCATCAAGCCGGAAGGCACATCAATGGCAACTACCGTAGCCGGAGACGTATTGATGTACTTCACTACCGCAGCGAAGCCCCCGCTCAAAGGCTTGTTCAGTCCGCTGCCGAACAATCCGTCTACCACCACGTGCTCTGCCGTCAGTACCGGCGGCACGAATTGCGTGGTTATCTCATGGAAATCTATTCCGGCAACTCCCGCCAGGCGTTCTTTATTCGTTTCGCAATCGGGCGACAACGCACCTTTGGTATTGAAAAGATATACCTCTACCCGACAGCCCCGTTCCGCCAGCAGACGTGAAACAGCCAGCGCGTCTCCGCCATTGTTTCCGGGTCCGGCAAATACCGTAAAAGGAGTTTCCGCACTCCAGCGTTCGGACATCGCCCGCGCCAATGCCCGCGAAGCGCGCTCCATAAGGTCTATGGACGAAACGGGCTCATTCTCTATCGTATAGGCGTCCAACTCTTTTAGTTGGATGGTAGGAAATATTTTTATCATCGCAGCTTATTCATTTAAGTTACGAGCAAAGGTACAAAAAATAATAACTACTTTTGCAGCCTGAAACATACAAAGAAACAAAGACAATAAACACATAACCAATGAGTACATCCAAACACCCTAAAGGACTTTATCTTATCTTCGCCACCAGCACCGCAGAACGTTTCAGCTACTATGGCATGCGGGCCATCTTCATTCTGTTCTTAACGCAAGCGCTGCTGTTCGACAAGGAGTACGCCGCTTCCATTTACGGCAGCTACACCGGGCTGGTTTACCTCACCCCGCTCATCGGCGGGTACATTGCCGACAAATACTGGGGTATCCGTCGTTCTGTTTTCTGGGGAGCCATGATGATGGCCGTAGGACAGTTCCTGATGTTCTTCAGCGCTTCCATGCTGGATACCGGTCAACTGTCGCACTGGTTGATGTATGGCGGCCTTACTTTCCTTATACTGGGCAACGGATGCTTCAAGCCGACAGTATCTTCCCTCGTGGGACAACTGTACGAACCGGGAGACAGACGGTTGGACTCCGCTTACACCATATTCTATATGGGCGTTAACGTCGGCTCCTTCCTTGCGCCGCTGGTTTGCGGCTATTTCGGCGAAACCGGTAATCCGCACGACTTCAGATGGGGCTTTCTGATTGCCGCGATTGTCACCGTGTTTACAGTCATACTTTTCGAGACACAAAAGAACAAATACCTTATCGGACCCGACGGCAAACAGCTCGGCATCATTCCCGACGCTAAAAAGGAACAGCCGCAAGTGACGAAAACTGCCGCTCAATCCGCCATAGACAGCCACAAGAAGAAACGTAATTATCTCCTTCTGGGAGTATTGGCGATAGCACTTGCCGCTTTCTTCTACCGGTGCTTCGGCAACGATTGGATCAGCATCGGTATTTTCACCGCTTGCATCGTCTTTCCCGTCAGCATCCTGCTGGAAGGCTCGCTTACGAAGATTGAACGCGACCGTATTTTCGTAATCTATATCATCGCTTTCTTCGTCATCTTCTTCTGGGCGGCCTACGAACAGGCAGGCGCCTCACTGACGCTCTTCGCTTCCGAGCAGACCGACCGCGTTATCCTCGGCTGGGAAATGCCGGCTTCCTGGATACAATCATTCAATCCTTTCTTTGTCGTGATACTGGCAGCCCTCATGCCGGGAGTATGGGGATTCCTCAACAAACGGGGAATGGAACCCGCCTCTCCTACCAAGCAGGCTATCGGCTTATTACTCCTGTCTTTGGGCTATCTCGTCATCTGTTTCGCCGTAAAGGACGTGCGGCCCGGGGTCAAGGTAAGCCTCATCTGGCTGACGGGACTTTACTTTATCCATACAATGGGTGAAATTGCGCTTTCCCCCATCGGCCTGTCCATGGTGAACAAACTCACTCCTATCCGCTTTGCCTCGCTGATGATGGGCATATGGTATCTCTCTACCGCCACGGCCAACAAGTTTGCGGGTACGCTGAGCGGCCTTTATCCCGAAGCCGGAAAAGTGAAAACATTGCTGGGCTACCGCATCGAAACGATGTATGACTTCTTCATGGTATTCGTTGTGATGTCCGCCACCGCATCGCTTATCCTCTTCCTGCTTTCAAAGAAATTACAGAAGATGATGCACGGAGTGGAATAAAATCACTATATTTCATTCGCATACTGAATATCAATTATTTAAGAGCTAAATTTCTCTTTTTTCGTACTTATATGCTTTAAGTAGAACACCACAAAGATATGAATTCTTTTTCATCCAAAGACATTTTACCCTGCCATTTTCAATACTTGGCAGGGTATTATTTTTTCTCCTCCCTAAAGCCTTCAAACTCTTATATATGATAAGATAGCTTGGAGCATAATTTAGCACCATTAAGATAAGGTGCATCTACTTCAAGCATTAATGATAAAAACAATTACCGGGTCACGCTTATTTTCAGACGATGGATAAGATGGAGATTCGATGATGCGTAGCAATTCCAGTATGTGGACAAGACATAAAGTTCCCCACGAAAGAATGTATGCCGCATGATAGGCCAAGTAAATGCGAGGAGCTATTTATAACGGTTCAACTATCACAGCCAGTCGAAAGACCGGTTTATTTTTTTTCTTCTTCCCCTTTCTTGATTTCCCCTCAAAGCCTTATATATGAGAAAAGTATATAAGAGAAATAGAGAATAGAAATAATAACTAACAATTTAAAACAACAAAGGGACATGCGAAATTTAATTAAAGGATTGAAGGTCGCAGCTAATGTGGCCGAGATTATCGTGGCAGGTTCAGTAGTAATAGAGCTTGCGGAGAAGTATAGTGGCAAATTCGGAAAAAAGAAGATTGCCACGAGTGAAGTCAAGGCCGTTGATGCTGCGACTGAAAACTGATAGTACGTCTGATGAATGGATTATGACAAGAAAGCAGACGTAATAATAACCGTATTGGAGGTAGCAACTTCAATACTCAAAGGGATAAAGAAGCTAAGAGGTATATTCATAAAAGCAAAGAAATGACACCTCTTGGCTTTTTTTGTTTCACCGCATTTTATTAACCAACTAAAAAATAACAAGAGTATGGAAACAATGACTAATGAACTTACTGTCATTCCAAGAACAATCGGAATGATGGGCGGAATGGGTATGCTTAAACCTGAATTTATCGAAGACGCAGTAATCGTATCGGAAGAGGAGCAGAAGGAGCATCCCAATTTTATTGAGAGTAACACTTCGGGCATTACGCTTGAAGAACTGGAGAGTAATTGCATTGTCCCTAGTTTCGGAGACAACCAGCTAACAATCAGCCACCAGAAATTCATACACCGGATCGAGGATGCTGCAAGAAGCTATTTTACAGGTGAGAACATTGGAAATACCGAGATCAGAGTTTCACATAAAATCCTGGGCAGAGTGCCAAGTGCATTGACCAAAAGGAAAGAGGAACTTAGACCGGAGGACGAGACAATCTATTATCAACGTATGGCTTTCTGTTTTCATATCCGTTCCATGAGCAGAATGATGAATGGCGAGGAAGTACATCTTTGCATAGGTGGGGTACGTAGTTTAAACGAGGAGAATCTATACGCCCGAAAATCACCCGAGAAATTCAAGATATTCATAGGTTGGCGTGTGCGTGTATGTTCAAATCTAATGCTGACCAATGACGGACTGACCGGACGACTGGAAGTTATGAGTGACACTGATATTTACAATTCAGCACTCAGATTATTCCAGGATTTCAACCCGGAACACAATTTGAGACTACTTGAGAACTTAGGAAGAACAAAGATTTCACAGGAACAGTTCTGTCAGATTATAGGCAGACTGAGATTGTACCAAGTCTTGCCTGCATCACAACTTAGAGAACTGCCAAAGGTGATTTTAGGTGACTCAAATATCAATGCGGCAACCAAAAACTACGTGGATAATCCTAACTTCGGATTACGTGGCAGAGAAAACATATCGTGCTGGGATTTGATGCAGCTTCTTAATGATGCCGCCAAGCAATCCTACATAGACAAGTTCCTGGAGAGAAACCAGAACTGCACTGATTTTGCTGTGGGTATCCAGAATGCCTTGAACGGTGAGGATACTGAGAATTACGGATGGTTTTTGAGTTAGACCGGAAAAGAAATTAACTCACAAGGGAGAAAGATCTGAAATAACAAACATGGTCTTTCTCCCTTTTTTTGTTGAGCACTTTAAAACCAATAAACAAAGAAATGGAAAGACAAGAATTGGAAAACAGCAGGGAATTCAAGGCTGCAAAAGAACTTGAACATGCCCTGAACGATTACGGGTGGAATGAAAAGAGGTTCGCTTCGGCGGTTACTACATTCCACAGGACCCTGCAACAGACCTTATTCAGAAGTATGGTTGAAGTGATTAAGATTATGGGAAGCGAGGAATATGGTTATGACCTGAGAAACAAGTATTCCCATGAGATATGTAAGAAGATAGTGGAATCCGGAGCTTTGGAGGACAAAAGGATACCATTTATCTGAAACGGTTGAAACATACCAAGATAATATTCCGGGGAGGGGTATTTCCGATTAAAAGGAAGTATCCCTCCTTTTTTATTTACCGACAATTTAAAATTCAGAAGATTATGTTATACTATGATTTTTGTGGTTACGAAGGGTTCAAGGCGTATTTCGGCCTTGAAAAGAGAGACAATGGTGCAGTGGTAAGAAAGAACAGGATACTGCTGGCCCATCTTAAAACTCCCGCATTACTGAAGTACTGCGAGGAGCACAGCGACTATACACTGCTGCATGTATATAATATGGCAGACCTACAGAAGAAAACGGTTGAAGCCATTTTGAGTTCGGGGAAGAACGATGAAAAGCTGCTCCATAAAGTGAAGCTGATAGGTGAAACATACTATTCCGCCAAATATGAGACCGATGAAGCCGGAGGCCTGTGTGAGGACCTTGACAAACATTCAATCCGTTATATCAATGTTGAACGTAACCGGGTTTTCAAGATGAGGGCCGGAAAGTTCATGAGGGAGCTTATCCTCGAGACAGAGATAGGGAAACTACTTTCACCCTGTGTCGTGAACTGGATTGCAGGAGATGTATTTGCCCAAAGATGGTGTACTTATACCTATGGATATACTCCCGATATGGAGCTGTTTGTCAACGACGAGTTCTGGAGAATCTATGACAGCAGCTATTGCAGGGGGAACTTCGGTTCATGTATGACGGATGAGGAACGTACTTCATTCTATTATTCTTCAGTGAAGGCCAAGGCGGCCTATATAACGGATAAGACAGGGCTGATTGTGGCAAGGGCAATCCTGTTTACCGATGTTACGGATCAGGACGGCAGGAAATGGAGGCTGCTCGAAAGGCAATACTCCTCGGAGAGCGATGACGTGTTGAAACGCCTGCTTGTGGACAAACTGATTAAAGGGGATTATATAGACGGCTACAAGACGGTTGGCGCATCCTGTCATCAGGCGGACGCTTTTGTTGACATCAACGGCAATTCATTATCCGACAGGAAGTTTGAGATAGAGTGCAATCTGAGAGAGACGGACACACTTTCCTATCAGGATTCTTTCAAATGGTATAGTTATAATTCGGGTAAAGCCTATAACTATGAGAACTCCGACTGTTCATATAATCTGGACACCACAGATGTGAACCTTTATGGCGATACAGATGATGAAAGGCCATGGGATGAATATCATCAATACGACTGCGATGAGACCACACTCTGCTACCTGTATGGAAATGCGATAAATGTAGACTCCGAAAACCTGGATGACTTCCTGTGGATAAGTTCCAAAGGGGAATACCACCATAAGGATGACTGTGTATGCTGTGACAATTGCGGAGAAAACCTGCCGGAAGGTGATGCGGAATACTCCGAGGTGACAGAAAAGCATTATTGCTGTAAGGAGTGTATGGAGAAGGCCGAGGATACATTCAAGCGGAAGAACTGGTATTATTCAGAATATGACAATGAATGGTACGAGGATTACACAGATATAACCCGGATTCATATCTGGAATGAATCGGAAAGTATCTATGAAGAGAAATCAATCCATGTAGATACCCTGGACAGTCTGATTGAGAATGAGGATGTATGGGAGTTTGGTGAGGATGTATTTGATGAAGTGAATCCGAGTACCAATCTCCCGTATGGTTATAAACTTAAAAAAGAGATGAGTCATGAATACGCAACTGTTGAAGAGGCTGTATAGTATTTACAGCCCAAGTGGAAGGGAACAGAAGATGGTGAAGTTTCTCTGTTCCTACATCAAACAACTTCCCGGAAACATATCCGTATCAAAGGATAAATTCGGGAACCTGTATGTGGTAAAGGGAGAATCAGAAACTTACCCTTGCTTAGTGAGCCATATCGACCAGGTATCACACTGCAAGCATTCAAAGGATTTCAAGGCGGTAGAGACAAGGGAAGTCATATTCGGTTATTCGCCAAAGAACAGGAGGTTTGAGAATTTGGGAGCCGATGATAAAAATGGAGTGTTCATCTGTCTTGAATGCCTGAAGAAATATGATTCTATGAAAGTAGTCTTTTTCAGAGAGGAGGAAACAGGATGCAGGGGCAGTTCGGAAGCGTTGATGTCTTTCTTCGATGATGTAAGGTTCATTATCCAGCCTGACAGAAAGGGTGATTCAGACCTGATTACAAGTATCGGATATGCTGACTTGTGTTCCGAAAAGTTCATGGAAGCCCTTGAACCTGAGAAATGGGGTTACATGGAGGAGAACGGCTTGATGACCGATATTCTGGCCTTGAAAGAAAAAAGATTGGAAGTTTCCTGTATCAACGTTTCATGTGGTTACTACAATGCCCATACCGATGAAGAGATAACGGTAAAGAAAGACCTGATGAAATGTCTGAGGTTTATAGAACATATCATAGAGGACTGTACTGATGTCTATCCCCATATTCAGGATAATTCATATTTCAGTTCCTATGAGTTTGAGGATGAGATTTATGATATGCTGAACAATGACCCGACTTTAACTCCCGAAGACCTTTATGACATGTATTCCACCAATTTTCCACATTTCGGATTGGAGGATTATAGAAAGATATGTGAAGATTATCGGATGTTCTGGTATGAAGATGAGGAAGAATATAGTTTAAACAAAAGCGGATATGAAAACGAGAAGGTTCTGTCCTAAATGCGGACGTATGCTTTTAAAATCAAGGATTGAAGGCTATGCATTCCAGTGTATAAGTTGTGACGAGGATTTCTATAAGTTTGAAGTCCTTACGAAAAAGCAGAAAAGAATGATGGATTTAAAAACAAAGAGTCATGGAAAGAGACAAGAATTATGATGTGGAATTGGCCGGATATATCTGGTCAATCCTGAAATCCAATCTCCCTGTCCTTATGTCTTGGGGAGTTGAGATTGAAACAGTGAAAGTGATAAAGTGTGGTCTTGAATTCAAGGTCAACGGATTCAAGCACACCGGAAAAGTTCAGATAGTTTTGAATGAAGGTGCTGACCTGTTTGAAGTCTGCCTGATTGGTGAGGATGGAGAAATCAAAGACAAGAGAGAGGGCATCTACTTTGACATGCTTGTTTCTGAGGTGGATGAACTTGTGGAGAAAACCAACGATTATGAAAAGAGGATTGCTGAAACATATAATATTATAAGGTATTAGCGGTTCTCTGAGAAATCGGGATATGTGACAACAGGCTTTCTGTGAGGGAGTAGAATTTATAAGAATTCGAAATCTCATGGAAAGCTTTTTTTATGAACCAACGTGAATGGTTCCATAGATTAGACGAGCATCTAACTTGTGGAACTATTGTTAAAAAACGAATAACAATGAAGAATGAAAACCAATATGTGGCTTATCTACGGGTAAGCACTCAGAAACAAGGATATTCAGGATTGGGACTTGAGGCACAGAGGGAGATAATACAGAAATACCTCTGCGACAGAATGCCGATTGCTGAATATATCGAAATTGAATCGGGCCGGAAAAAAGAGAGACCTAAACTTAAGGAAGCATTGGCCCTATGTAGAAAAGACGGTGCTATTTTAATAGTAGCAAAACTGGATAGACTGGCAAGATCGGTTTCATTCCTATCCAACCTGTTAGAAAGTGATGTGGATATAGTCTTTTGCGATTTTCCTGAGGCTAACAAAATGGTGCTGCATATTCTGTCAGCAATATCTCAATACGAAGCAGAATTAATAGCAGCCAGAACGAAAGCATCATTGCAGGCTAAGAAAAGCAGAGGATTTAAATTGGGTAATCCTGAGCACTTGATGGATAAGCATAAGCAAGCCATCCGGAACAGTATCAGAAGTTGTAAGGAGAAAGCTGACAACAACCCTAATAACAAAAGAGCCGTTGCGATGCTTCGGACATTAATCAAGGAAGAATACACCCTGAAAAGCATGGCGGATGCTTTGAACAAGGAGGGTTTCGTTACTTCTCAGGGATGTAGCTTCTCAAAATCAACGGTATATAAATTGATAAAAAGATATAACTTAAAATGAAATTGAATTATGGAACCTAAGTATGTATTGATTTTAGATTTTTGTATCGGCTGTCTGAATATCATAAAACTGACAGATGAAGAACTAAGAGAATCAGAGAATTACGAGGACTTTGAATCTTTCCTTTCAACCATCGAGGGAAAATATGGATTCAAACTTAATAATTGCCAGTGGATGGTTACAGAAAATTTAGACATCTATTGCTATCAGAACGGGGAAGAGACAGAACCCAATCTGTTATAATCAAATTAATAAGGGAAACTGAGGTAATACTTGGTTTCTCTTTTTTCTTTCTTCGGGTAAGTCGGAGACGAAAGTATGAAACGGAGTGTAATGTAATACATAACTGGAAGACAAAAGTGTTATAAAAAATTGTGCAAATCAGGTACAAATGCTTAAAGAATAACGTTCTTGTAATTTTTTTATAACATCCTTACGGTTATGTACCATACTCATTACTTCTGTCTCTGACCAACCCCTGACCAAATGAAGGTGTCGTTTACTTGTGGGTCACCATATTCTTAACCGGATGAATAGTCTCGGCATGGTTTTATACATTTTCTGCCGACAATCATCTCATCCGGAACTGTAAATGGTGGGATAAAAGAAAAACGACCGGAGATTTTTTATTATTCCGGTCTTTATGGTACTGTCTGAATTTGGGTTATGAGATTAAGGATATTTTGTTGATTGATAATAGTTGTCAGGATTAGTTCATTGTATATTATAGTCGGAATAATTGATAATATTGATTTGTGACTGGATTTTATTTCCCTGCCTCAAGAGCAAAAGAAGAACGGAAAAATATGGGCGGAAATGATGTTTTGTATAACCTTTTCAATTTTACCACCTTATCAAAAAACAGGTCTTATAGTTTTCCGCCCTGTTTTCCCCGCTTCTTGCTTTTGAGGGTAGGAAGAAACAAATAAGTACTGAATCATAAACAGAAAGTCGAATAGAGATCGTGATTATAGTTCGTTGTTTTGTAATTGCCACCTTAAGCAAATGAAGTATATTGGAAGTGAACTGTTAAACCTATTTCTGGCTGGGTGATGCTGGCTATAAATTGTGTCATGCTAGTTCATTAGTCTATTATTGATTTTGCATATACAACATTTTCGGGTATTCAATCTGACCAATGGAGAGTCAACGGAACGCATCAATATTTTTCTCTATAAAACCTATTCCTTTTAAGTAAAATCTCTCATTTTAAGAAAAAAAGTTGCACTAAATTATTGTATATTCTTTCTCTTTCGTTTGTTGTAGGCCAACGCCGCCTGAGTGAGTAGTATAATAGACATCTTATAGTATAGTTATTATACAATTGGCTTCCAGTTTACTCTTGCATGAAGAAGCTACTTCTGTTTACTGATAAGGTAGAGGATATTCTGTTCTGGGTGTGTAAATACCAATTCCAAGGGTGTAAATATAGCTTTTAGGGGTGTAAAACGTTCAAAGTATCAGTTGTCGCAGAATTCATCATGCTACGGTTATTATATTATACATCAATGATTTACATGACAAAAGCTATCTATCCTTAGAGTGTGTAAAACGTATACACACCATATATGACATAGAGAAGCCTGTTCTTTCATGATTCATCGGGTACATACGGCATGGAAAGAGTGGTAAAATATTCAACAATCCACTATGTATCCGCCCCGATCCATGATGAACGATTACAATGGAGAATCCGGTTAAAAGTCCATAATCCGAAAGCCTACTGTATCATATTTTCATAGCCTTTTTTATGACCAGCCGTAGAAACCATAAATCTGACCTGCTGCAAATATCGGATAGGACAGCAGAAAACCATTGTATTTTATCGGCTGAAGACAAGAAGGCATGGGGTATTATAGTGATTGTTGCATTCCTATCCATCAGACAGAAGCAGTTGAGGACAGAGAATAAATATCAATTGGGGAGATAGAGATCTTAGGGTACTTCGTCCTTCTACAGTGGAGAAGATGAGGATGTTGTCTTGTCTGTTTACTGTTTAATTGGATATAACAAAGCCTGCAATATTTTTATATCTCTTTTTCATGCTTTGGGAGTAAACGGAACGCAATCATTTTTTTGTATATAAAACCTATTCTTTTTAAGTAAAATCTCCCATTTTAAGAAAAAAAGTTGCATGAAACTATTGTATATATCTCTCTTTCGTTTGTTGTAGGCTCACGCCGCCTGAGTGGGTTATTATGATATAGTTGTATAGTATAAATTATTATATAACCTGCCTACGGTTAACTCTGCAATTAAGATAGGGCCTCATAATAAAAAGAATACAACTAAAAATTAACTTCTAAATCGGGCACGACTTCCCTACAAGATTCAACTATTAAATCCGAATCAAAAACAAAAATCTGAAATAAACTGTATATCATACCGCCGGTTCATCTTCCACACTATCCCAATCTCCATACTCTTCATTGGTACTGGAGAATATATCAGTGTGGAAAATGTACGGCGGTGATATATTGTGAGTTCAGAATTCGTATCTTTGCTTCAAAATTCGGAAAGGATGACAGAAAAGGAAATATACCGGTTTGATGAAGAATCGGTGAAAGACATTGTCCGTTGGGCGTTGACTGCACAGTTACCGGAAGAGGCATATCTTGGTTTTGGACACATTACGAATGTACGCGAATTTGTAAAGATGAGTATTCGGGATATAAACCTGCATTATCCCGATCCTCTCTATAATACGGCAATAATCGGACTGTATGAGCTGAAAGAGTTTGTGGAAAAAGTTACCGGATAGTGAGGAATATATCAGTCTGTCATTTCGAGGGATTCTTTTTCTTTTGGGCGTTCCCGTGGGAAGGTCGGGCTTTACGTTCCAAGTCCTCTCCTGAAAGCTGTGGGCTTTACACTGCAACCCCTAATGCAGTTTTATACGTGCAAATGCAAGAAGCCCCCGGCGAGTTCCCCCGCCGGAGGCTTGCTGTTGTGTCGATGCTATGGTTCGCTTATCGCGGTTTCCATTCATCTTCATTTCACCGGATTACAAGCTTTCAGTCAGTCTTGACAGGCTTATGTATCGGAGGGCTTACAAATCCCTTGCAGGAATTGTCTCGATAACCGTTCCGTCTGCCTGTCTCCAAGTGATTGTTCCGACTTTGCCTCTTAGGTTGTCATCATAACCGCCTAAACCTACTTTTTCAACATTACCGTAAATGGTAAGGTTGGACAAAAACGTTTCTTTGTCTTGACCGCTTTTCAGGGTGATGGTAATGTCCCCGCACTTCCCTTGTACACCATTATCAAATGCGCCACAACAACCGATGGCCGCTGGTCTTGCCGAAGAGTTGTTTCCCACAGTAGCCGTAATTTCGGAATTTACTATTTCTATGTTTCCGCATGTTATTGTCGCATCGGCGTGATTTGCCACCCCGCAGCCTATTGCGGCAGCTCCCTCCGGTTTTTCTATTGTCAGCTTGGCATTTTCTATTTTTATATCTCCACAATGGCCACAATCTCCACCTCCTATGCCTGCACCATATTTGACGTGACTTATTGTTGCAGTGATTCCTTCGATGTCAATATTTCCACAAGTGCCGTCTGTTCCTGAACCGATGCCCGCACTCTGCTCACCATTATTGATTGCCAGCGTTCCATCTCCTTGGATTCGCACGTGGGTATCTTTACCTTCCAACTGTATTCCTGCTGCATTAGCGTTTGTAGTGGTTAACGCCGTTTTACCCTTGATTATCAAGGTGGGACTTCCGCCTGTGATGCGGATAGGGATATTGTCATTCGAAATGGTCACATTATCCAATGTCACCGTGGGGTTGCCGTTGATAGTAATGGTCTGGTCGCCGCTTCCGGTGATGGTGTATTCGCCATCATCGGTAATCGTTATCGGATTGGCTGGAGTCAGATTACCTGCCTTCAGCATGATTGTATTCACCTTTGCTTCTAATGGAGTAAGGGACGTGCTGAGGATGATTTCTTTGTCGTTATTCACCTTTACCATCGTTATCTCGTGTTCGGGAACCACGTTGGCTTCCCAACAGGTCTTACCTTCATGGGTGGTTTTTACCATCGGGATAAAATCCTCCGTACCGCCTGCGGTCAGCGTGCCGTCCGAATTGAGGGTACAGCTTGTATAGGTCTTTATCTTGACATCGGTAATGTCGTCGGCTTGGTCGCCTTGCAGCTTCACACGCACCTTGGCAAGCTTGTGGTTGAAAGAAAGGGAAATCTCTCCTGCCTTGTAATCCACAGCCTCTGCCGTTTCGGCGTAGAGGGCGTATGCCAACAAGTCTATGGTCTGGTTACTTAAATCCACCTTGCCGTCGGCAGGAAACCAGGCACGGACTTTATGGGCTTGCGTGTCTTCCCAATAAACGGGTTTATTAGCAGACACCGTATATAAAAACGTCAGGAGGTAGAGACCGCTACTTTTACTGCCTTCTATCTGTACGCCTATCACTTCTGTCCCCCACCAATCCCAACGGCTGCTGTTGCGGTCATCGTTTTCTCTCACCCGTGTCTGCGGCGCACCGGCACTCCACGGCTGTGTGTCCACATCGGCGGTGATGCTCACGCTGCCTATCTGCAAGGGGTATTTGCCTTCGGGCAGGATGCCTGCCTGTTCCGTCAGTTCGTCCTGCGTGCAGGCGACGAAAGTCATCAGCACCGCTGCCCCAAAAATCATTTTCATCAAAGTATTCTTACTCATATCGTTGTTCCTTTATATATTCGTTCATCAAGGCAATTCCACTTCTCCGCTGCCGGTGTTGCCGTTCGTGCCCCAACTGATGTTTTCAGTATCATCTATCGTCACGTCCAACTCATTTTCCTTGACGGTGATGTTGAAGGTGGTGACTTTTCCGGCTTCGTATTTCACCTCACCCATCATACCGCCTTGTCCAAGAGCATCTCTGGTTACCACGTATATAGCACCATCCACTTCAATTTGAAGCTCGTTTGTTTTGCTGGAATTACGCGGATAGACAAGAGCCGTATAAGAGGCAAAAGGTTTCTCCCGTTGCCCATCTCCGAAGTCCACTGCTTCGTAGGTTCCATCAGGAAGAAGATACGGAGTGATGTTTACAATATCACTAGAGAAATTATAATTAACCTGCAATTGATTAGAAATTATTTCCAATCTTACTGCTTTGTACCAATTTAACAATTGTACATCTACCTTTTGGGCATTTTCCAGATAGTCCGTTCTTCGGAGGTTGACGACGACTTTTGCCATCAAGTGCCGGAACTCCAAAGATTTCGGGTCGTCGGTGAACTGGATGTCTTTTCTCACTCCGATGATGTCGTATTTGGCAAAATGATCCTTTTCCCATTTTGTCGGCAAGTCGAACCATTCAAAAAGGACATATTCGTATGGTGCCCAAGCCGTGACGGTTTTTGTTTCCGTCGTGCTTTGCCACCAGAAGGGGTAATCGTCATCATGAAGCGGAATATCAGGGGTAAGAAGTGCCTCCTTTTTGTCCTCGGATGCCTCTACCTTGTATTTCATAGCCCTTTCATTTTCGTTTACTTTAACCCGGACATTCGCCACGCCGTCCCAGTCGCCGTCCATCGTGCCGCGCGTGGCGGGCTGTGGCGGAGTCGCCACGGCTTGCAGTCCGCCGGCAGTCAGTTCCAGCGGGTATTGCCCGACGGGCAGTGGCGTGCCTTGTTCCTCCAGCTCGTCCTGCGTGCAGGAGGCAAAACCCGCGCAAGCTAACAGTGCCGCCGCTATGTTCCGTAATGAATGTAATCTGTTTCTGTTCATATCGTTGTCTTTTTATTGTTTCTCGTGCCACCGGCGGGAGCGACCCCGCCCGATGCACCTTATAATTATATAGGTAGCTCTCCGTGCTTACGCTGCCGCACGGGGTGACTGTCGGTAATTTACATCACGGCTTCGGTATCGTCACTGCCGTTCAGGGTCTCCCAGTCCTTGATTTCGGCTGTACCTACTGTCAGTCCGCTCTTCTTCACCGTAACGGGGAAGATGTAGTGCCTGCCCGCCTGAAGGTCGTTCTTGCCTTCCGGTATCCTCAGCGTGGCTTTATAGGTCTCGCCTTCTACCGATACATCCAGACCTATCGTGCCGCCGGTCTCCTGCGGGAAGAGGATGACGGGAGCGGGACTATAGCCGCCTTCAATTTTCATTGTGAGGGCACTTGCCTGTTCTCCTGCCGTGGTCTCCGCTGTGCCGGTTTCCGTATCGAAACTGCCTTTCAGCACCAGACCGTTCAAGGTGTAGGATTCCAATTTCCCATTGGAGAAATCCATATTGTCGCCTTCCTTAAGGCTGATGGTAATCTGGCTCATGCAGTGGCGGAAGGAGGCTTCACCGGTGAATCTGACCGTAGGGTCTGTCTTGTCTGCCGTCGCACCGGATGCATAGAGGAAGTCGATGGCCGGAAGGTTCTTCTGAGCTTCGGCATCGGTGGTGGCTTCAACCGTTCCGCCGTTTTCGTTATAAGGGTAGTAGGCATAGAAAGTCACGGTTTCCGGACTCTGGAAATAGATGGTTTTGCCATCGGCTTTGAAGCTCTCTCCATCCCATTTATAGGGGATATTGTCATATTGTGTCTTTGGACCGGGCACGGTGGAGATGCCGATGCGGTCATCCGGTGTCCAGGCTGTGCCGGAGGCGCGTGTCGCCACGTTGTCGATGTCCGCCACGACACGGGCGGCTACTTCCCCGTCACCGGGTACGGTCGGGTCATTGTCGTTGGTACAGGCCGCCAGCGACACGGCGAGCAGGGCTGCGAGGATAAGTTTCTGTTTCATTGTTATTTGATTTTTTAGAATGTCTGTCAGGGTCGTTTATTTCAGGGTGGCGTCACCGCCGTAGGTCTGCCCCGGTTCCCAATTTTTAATTTCGGCTTCGCCGATTTCCAATCCCGTGTTCTTGATGGTCACGGGGAACTCGTAGCGTGTGCCGGCAGCAAGCCTGTCCAATGTCAGAGTAGCCGTATAGTCCGCGTTATTGTACTTTACGGTCAGCGTGAACTTTCCACCGGGCACATCCTGGGGCAGCACGATAAGCGGCTCGGAAATATGTTCCGTCTCCTTTTCTGCACATGAGATACCATCAACGGTTATTGATTCGGCTGTATCATCGGATTGGGCCGTGGCTTTTCCTGTTTTGCAATCGAATGTGCCGTCCACAACGAGCGAACCGAGTGTATAGCCTGTCAATGGTTTGAGGTCTGCCACACCGTCCGCAGTACCGGCGATGAACTTGAAAACAATGCTGCTCATCACGTGCTTGAAGGCATGATCCTCTCCGGTAAAGCTCACGGTCGGGTTGCTTACGTCGGTCTCGGCAGACGCGAAGAGATAGTCGTTCTTGTTCCAATCGTGCCCGTTTACGGTTTCAACGGTCTGGTTTTCCGCACGGGTGTCAATGGCTATTGTGTAGTCATTGGCAAAGTTTTCATAATACGGATAATAGGCGTTGAAAGTCACGGCGTCACGATCCTGAAAGTAGTAAGGCGAATCGGCTTCAAACGCACTTCCGTTATAGGTATAGGCGCGGTTTGCCTGTGCGGATTCCACACTGCCCCCTTTCATGGGGATGATGCCTACCACGTCACCGGCTTCAAAGGCGGTCGCAGTGGCGCGGGTCGCCACGCCGTCGATGCCGGCGGTAAAGGTCATCGGCACGGGGCCGTCCGCCAGCGGGTCGAATGTCTCGTCGTTGGTGCATGAGGTGAAAGCCGGCAGCAGGACTGCCGATGCACACAGACTCAAAATTGTCTTTTTGCAAATCATAGTCAATATCATTTTTATTTATATCATTTTCCGTTACATTATGTCACGTCGTTTATTCCGCCTCCGTAGGGTCGCCGTACACATCCTGCCAGCCGGTGATGGTGGCGGTAACCTCATCCGCTCCCACCGGGGTTTCCACACTGCCGGTTATCTTTCTTGTTGCGGTCATGTCATCGTCGAAACCTTTCATCGCTTCAGACAGGTCCACACTTACACGGTGAATGTCGGCACGGTCGGTAAAGCCGATTTCCAGCCTCAAAGTCTGCGCTGCGCCGATTACACCCAACAGACGGGCATCGGCGGTGAGCTTGTCCGCAGTGCGGGTAAATGCAACAACTGTGGCGACTGCCTCGCCCGTGGTCTTCTGCGCCGCAAGGTCGAACGCTCCGGCTATGCCCGCCAGCGTTCCCGTAACGCTCTTTATCAGTTCCGGGTCTCCCTCGGTGAGAGTCAGCTCCAGCCGGAGGTCGCGCACACGCTGTGACACGGACATTTCCACATTCAGGTTATTGTCTGCCATGACTTCTATCTGCCGTGTTCCCGAATGCAAATATCCGGGCAACGGGTGTATAAACCCGCCGGTCGAACGGACTGCCGCCTCCAAAGGAGACACGCGGGCGACAAACCCTTCCACGGAAAAGCCTTCGGGACGGTTGTACACCGTCAGGGTATGCGTTCCCGAATCGAAGAGGTCGGGCACGGCAAACGTGCTTCCGGTTGCTTCAAAGGTCTGCCCGTCTATATCGACCGTATATCCGTCTCCGCTGGGAAGCCCGTCTACATCAAGCACGACAGCCCCCTTGTCGGGATGGGGCGTGTTGTAGAGGTCGTCCTTCACGCAGCCCGATGCCAGGATAAGCAGTGCCCCCGTCAGGAACAGACCCGTTTTGTGGACGACAGTATATTTTTTCCGAAAGTCCTTCATATGCAGTTTTACTGTATTGTTTTCCATTGCCTTTCTCTTATTTTAGTTTCCATACCAGTGTGACGCCCGCATGGTTCACACCCCAGTAGTTCTTATCCTCTTTGCCTTGTCTTACACGCACACCGTCCGTTACCGTATATCTTTCATAGTCGGCATGTGTACAGCCCACACCCAGCGAGAAGTCGAGCGAGAGGGCGTTGTTCAGCTCCAGCAGATAACCGCCGGTGATGCCGCCACCCATGAGGTCGCCCTGCTTGCCGGTATCGGAAAGCTTGTAGTTGAACTGTCCCACATGGTACATGGCGCCGACATATCCCCGTTTCTCCTTGCCTATATAGTAGCGTACTTCGGGTGACACTTCCCAGAGGGCGTATCTTCTGTCCTTGTCGTTCCAGCTCCACGAGGTCCACGAGCCGTTCGCCACGATGCTCCATGTTTTGTTGATGCGCCATTCCAGCCCCAAGTCCGGTGTGAGTGTCACCCAGCGCAGCAGGTTGGCACGCAGGGCTACGTGATATTGTTCCGGTTCCTTCTGTATCTTCGGGGTGGTTTCCCCTGCATCGGTGTGTCCCGCCCCCGTTGCCTTTCTTTCGGCTTCGGCTTTTTCTGCGGCCATCCGTGCTTCTTCCTGCCTTATCCTCTCTTCTTCAGCTTTCATCCGGGCTTCCTCGGCTTGTATTCTTGCTTTCTCTGCGGCAATGCGCCCGCGTTCCACCTCGCCCGATACCTCTTTATTATAGGCTTCCACCTTGGTGGCGGCTTCCTCTCCGGCTATCTCCGCTACCTTGCCCACAGAGGCGGGGAGTGTGACCACAACCACGTTGCGCAGCTTGTTTCCCATTGCGTCCCTCCACGCTTCGCTCGACGACTTGTCGGTGACGAAATTCGCTTCCTTTATCTTGCCGCGCATGATAAGCTCGGACTTCACCCGGTTGCGGCGTATTTTCGCCACTTCTGTAGCCGGCTGTCCGGCATTTCCGTCCGTGCCGTAACTTGTTACCAACAGGTACATTTGCCCCGATTCGATGGCAGAACGGTCCTCGTCGACGCGCTTCAGCAGGCGTTCGAGTTCCTTCCCGTTGCCGTTCCACGGGGAGTAAAACATGTCTTCTCCCGGCACGAAACGGAACAGGCAGGTCGTGTCCTGCTTTTCCTGCGCTGCCGACGGATATACCGCGGCAAGGAAGAAGAGGGATAAAAACATCAGTCTTTTCAGCATATTATGTATGATTTCTGTAAATTCTTCGGGCGTGATGTCCCCGCGGTTCATGAAATTGGGACGTTCGTGCGCGGGCAGTTTCTCTTTCATGTCAAGGTTCTCGTTGATCAGGCGCACCATCGCTTCCCGGCACCGGTCCAGTCTCCGCCGGCAACGGTAGAGGGCAAGGGCAAGCACCAAGATGGCGGGTAGGGCTGCAATGAGAAGTATGTATAGATAGATTTGCTCCATATCATTTTTGTATTTCGGTTCGATATGGAGCAAAGGTAATTTAAGTGTTTGAAAAACGCCCGTTTTTTAAGCGGGTAGGAGTCCCAAAAAATCACATTAGGAGTCCCAAAAAATCACATTTCTGTCTTAATGCTTTGATTGCCAGTGTTTAACAAACAGGGAGAAAATCGTTCTTTTTCAATATAATTGGACGGACTCATACCATACTTCTTTTGAAATTGCCTGAAAAATGAAGTTTTAGACATTTGCGCTTCCCTGGCAACGGCGTCCATACTCCACTGCGGATGCTCATGCATCAGGTTGATGGCATGGTCGATCCGGCAATCCTGTAGGTATTGTGTGAAACTGCAACCGGCAAACTGCTTGAACAGCGCGGCAAACTTGTAGGCCGGCACATGAATCTCCCTCATCAGCCCGCTTTTGTTGAAATCGGGATTCAGGTACAGCCTTCGGCTGACAATCTCATGGCACAGGCGGTCATACATCGCACGGTCATTTTCGGTCAGTTCAAGCTCGGTACCGCATTCTGCCTCCTCTTCCGCACGGTCCGGCTCCTGCGTATCCTCCGTACCGGCATTTGTCTGACGTTGTGCATCGTGGAATTGCCGTAGTTCGTCCCGCAGGCGGATGTTCTCCTCCCGGCGGATGAAAAGCCCGTTCTTGTAGGCCATCAGTTCGTTGATGGTTCCTACCATAGCCTCATTTTTCTTTTGGATGACACGCTTGTCGCGCAGGATACGGATGATGAAGCCTACCGCCACAACCAGCAGCAGGGCTGTAAAGGAAAAGATGAGGGTGCGTACGCGTATGGTGTTTTCCTGTTCTTTCAGCTGCGCCGCCTGTTCGTTGGTCTTGTATATTTCCGCCAGTTCGAGCGCTTTCTCGTTACGGTCCCGGATGCGCAGTGAGTCATTCAGTGTCTGTATGGTATGAAGGACACGGTTGGCGGAACGGATGTCGCCGAGTTTCTCGTGCAAGGCCAGTTCCGATTCAAGATGGTTTTGGATATAACTGTAACTGACGGTGTCGGTATTGGCCTGCCAATATTCTTTCTCTGCCCGAAGATGGTGCAAGGCACCGCGATAGTCGCCGGTTTCGTACAGATAAGGAATAATCAGCTGGCCGCCGTCCGGGGTCCTGGCATAATCGGTTTCACAGAGTTTCAGGTATTGTCCGTGAGCCTTGTCTTTCTCGCCGTTGATGGCATACAGGTGGGCAGCCATGCCATAGCCGCTTGCCCGGCGCATATCAAGAAGACCGTCGGGTATATGCTCCTTGGTTTCAAGCCGTCCGACGGCATCCTCATACCGGGGGAGCAAACCTGCCGCTTTATCATAATATCCTTCGTTCCTCAGTGTTCCGATTAAAATGGCAAGTGTATAGATATAGTCATCGCTTGTTTTCCAGGTGTTGTCCTTCCTTGATTCCCCGTCAAGGATGTCGACTGCCTTGAAGTAATGTCCGAACCCCTCGTCTTCACGGTTCAGGACCAGCAGGTTCCTGCCGAGCTTGAATGTCAGATTCGCCTCCGCGCTTCTGATGACACTGTCCCGGGCAATCTTTATGCCTTTTGTGCAAAATTCGACACTCCGGGCATAGTCCCCGCTCAGATAATACTGGTCGGCAATCATCCGGATAAGGTGAAGATACTTCCTGCCGTCATCACGCGCCGAAGGGGAGTCGTATGCCTTCAAGGCATATTCCAACGACCTGTTGTTGTCCGAAAGGCCGTTATGGTATACCATGGCACGCAACCGGTTGAGCTCAAAATCATCCGCCAGCCCCTGCTGTTCCGCCGAGTCGATCAGCGCAAGGGCCCTTTCCGGTTCGGTAATGCCCATTTTAACGATAGCCGACACATCAAAAGCACTGCCGGCGGTACCTTTCTCTTCCTTCGGGCCGCATCCATGGACAGTGGCAAGCAGAGGAAGCAATAATGCATATATTATAATGTATAATATTTTCTTCATCGTGAATTATTCAAGAGCGGACAAAGTTATAAAAACATGGAAGACCTGTAAAGAAATATAGCGGAAATCAGATGGAAATCAAACTCGGACACTTATCGGATCGGCTTTCGCGGTATTCAGGTCCGGAGCCTCTCCTGTCGCCTGCCCGGTTTAAATCCGAAGCGGTGTACTCTCCCGGCATCCGCTTCATATGCGCTGCCCCTTGTTTCTTCCCGATACCCAATGGACAATCTGATGATATGTATAGCCCGACGACACAGTTTCTCCGGCGGTTGGGATTGGGGTATCATGGTTATTTTATTTGATAATTATGTTAGCCGGCCGTTATATACCGTACGCTGCTTTCATGATACATCCATGGTAGTTTCTGTATATCCGATGCCGTCATCCGTTTATTGTTCATCATCCTTAGACATTTTCCTGCCTGATAAGGGGACAATAAAAAAAGCCGGAACTTAGTCCGGCTGATTTAAAGAGGTTTAATAGAGTGCTGGGAGATTATTGAACAGAAATAATCCCGTAAAGCGTTCCGGATATTCCAATATCCACTTTAGACCAATTGGCTCCGTCTGCTGATATATAAGCGGTTCCTGCTTCACCTATTGCTGCAAATTTCCCATTGCCATAGGTGACACTATAAAGTTCCTTCTGCAACTTCCATCCGCCTATTGACTTAAGTATAGTCCAATTTATTGCATCAGTGGAATAAGCGATTGCCTTATAATCATCATAACTGCCAACTGCAACATACTTCCCATTTCCGTAACAGACACTTTTTGCAAAGAAATCAAGATTGTTTGGTTCCTTGCTCCAGGAGCTGCCATCTGTTGATGTATATGTACTATTATGGGACAGGGATATAAATTCTCCATTTAAAAAAGCTATGGGTGGAGTCCCTGCTGAAATCTCACCGGAAAATGTCCACGTAATTCCATCGGAAGAGGCCAAAACGTCTCCATCATCATATTCACTTGTGACGAACTTTCCATTCCCATAAGCTACATGAGAGTGACTGTTATAAGTATAGGCTGTTCCTGATGATTTATTCCAATTTATCCCATCGGTGCTATATATCTTATTTGCCGCACCGGATGAATGATCCTGGGTATCCCCAACCGCTACAAATCTTCCGTTTCCATAAACAACACTATTTAACCAGTATATATTCAAGTTACCAATATATCCTTTATTCCAATTGACTCCGTCTGTTGAGTAAGCGGTATCTCCATCACTTCCAACTGCTACATATTTTCCATTACCATATGTGATACGGTTCCATGTCCCACTTCCTATATTTGCCATATTATTATCTCCTACAATTATAAATTCATTATTCCAGTTAATTATCCCATCTGTCGGTATTGGCTCTTGTGGCTCTTCCGGTCCAACAGGAGTTTCAGGCTCCTCAGGCTGTTCCGTAGGTGGAACAACAGGTTCATCCGGAATAACGGGTTCATCCTTCTCACAGGATGCAGACACACAAAGGCACAATGCCATAAAAAACAATCTGATTTTCATGATTTTACTTTCAATTTCTACAATCTTGATGTAAAATACCAATCATATTATTTGTTATAAGCTACAAGTTAAAATAAGTAAAATCAGATTTCTATCCTTTCAATATAACCGTTTCTTCCACAGACGATAAATCCTGCCAATCCTCTTTCCTGGCTGCATGTGAAAAGGATAGTGTTTCCGGATTCTTCCTGGGTAAACATATCGTATTCCGTTCTCTCATTCCCGGTATTCCTACCGACATCAAACACCACATATTCGGGTATTCCGCTTCTGTCTATGGAGTTGAAATTATCTCCCGAATGCCATCCTACGGAAAATCCCACTGTTGCCGTTTCTCCCGAATCTTTTCCGTTGATGATTTTCTTTTTCAGGGAAGATACGTTGACCCTTTGCGTTCCACCTGTGGCCGGAACAGACATGGAATCGGTATCTGTGGAGAAGGCATATTCCCATGTGATTGCTCCTGCTTCCTGATATACCACCACTTCATTCCTGCCTTCTCCATGGGATGCGGTAACGACAACGCTTCTTTCCTCTCCTGTATTCTCTACCGCTGTCAGTATGTTTTCCGATAACGACCAGCCGTTACTATGTGCGGGTATACTGAAAAACGGTGTTCCGGAACCGTCCATGTCTTCCTTGCTGCCTGAGTCCCATTCCCTGATACCTTTCCTTTCCGCTGTTCCCGACAATAAGGATGTACCGCCTCTTGCACCTATTCTTACAGGGTCGGCTGATATGTTGACAGTCCAGTCTTCCCAAGAATCAGAATAAGAATTTGCAGCCTGTTCAATAATAGTGTTCCCGGAGGTTATTGATTTATCATTCATAGAGACAGTCAAAATTACAGTAGCTACAGTAGTTTTATCGGATGGGGTTGTACCTTTTGATCCGGCTTTTGCACTACCGGAAGACGAATCAATTTCCGCAGTTCCCGAAATTCTATTAAAAGATAAAGTTCCGCCGGATGTAAGTGTCGTAGTCTTTCCTGATACCCAATGCACAACCTGGTGATATTCATAATCTGGCGACACATCCCCTCCGGCGGCAGGAATAACAGGATAGGAGAAAGCATCTACAACCGGATTATCATAGCTACTGATAGAGTCCGCATCTTGATAATGAGTTACTGTAAGCGTCTTTTTAGGGTCTGTACCAAACGATCCGGATTGGGTCCATATAATAGTGCCACTTTGCTCCGCTCCACCAGGATTAGAAGGATAACTGATGGTATCACTTGCGGTGTTCCATGTTCCGGATCCTGAATTGGAACTGGTATAGGCTACGTTTGTCTGTGACCCCTCTACATAGATACGGTTTCCTGTATTGCTGTAACTGTATTGTCTCTTATACGAGGTCACTGTGAATTTCTGTGATCCTCCCGCCGCCGATATGGTAGCTGTCGCAGGAGTTACAGAGAAAGTATATTCCCAGTCAAGACGTTCTATATGGTCCTGAGGAACCAGCTGGTCGGCCGCATAGGTATAACCTTTTTTTATATACAAACCGGCCGCTTCAATCTGGCTTCTTGTGGGACACATTGTAGTGTCTCCGGTAAAGGCTCCGGGAAGCAACGTGTTACAGAAGTCCTTTGTCGCTATTCTGAAATATTCTGCCATTATATAAAGTATATTATAATTTTAACTCTTGATAATAAGACTATAGTGTATCATCATCCAAGGTATTGCCACAGCGGATATTCTTATGGTTACCGCCGTTAAAAGGATTAAGAAAACCGTCATGTTTCTCACATAACGGTTTTCGATACACACTATAGTCCGGAATTTACCTCATTCCGTATTCCCACTATCCTATTTGGACTCTTAAGATGACGGATACCGGACTTATATCCAGGGAAGCGTTCTTTATCCTGCTTGCCCCGAGAATCCCGGCGCTCTTGCAATATGCATCCAGAAAGTCGGTCCGGCTTATATGATAGGGATAGCCGAATCCCGGAACGGGAAGTGTGGGGAAAGGGACAGGCATCATAAAACCCTCGTATTCATGGGCGGTCATCATGAAGGCGTCCGCGTCCATCATATCTTTCGTCGGGTCAGCATTGTAGGGGCCGTAATCAAATTCCCTGTGGAAGGACATGGTGGTCATATTGCCGATTGTGCATAGCTTGAATCTGACCCGGTCCTTGCCGATTGCGTTATCCAGATACGTTTGCACCGAAGCTTCAACCGTATCCTTGTCCATTACTTGCAGGTCATACACCTTGCCGGCTATGAATATTTTCTTATCTATTTGAGTGTTGTTATTTTTCATACTATTTTTATAAATGTTTCCGGTTTAATTAATTACTATAATTTACGTTGTGATGATAAGGAACACAACGGCCCGTCATATCGGTCATTGTTCCCCCGCGCCGCATTTCAGTTTATCCAATCCACAACAGTCTCTCCCTTATAACCTTTTTCCCATACAAACCAGGCATAAGCGATAGCATTTCAGTTGTTTGGGATGGCTGTAAAATATCCATCCTATGCAAAAGAAGCGCGGGAAGAAAAGACATGGATTTTTCGTGGCGGATTGTCCCGGAAGAATGGTTTACGTCTTTTTCCCTCCAGGAATGTCAGCTTCAGGAACATGGCTATCTTTGTCCCTTCATCAGATATGTCCAAGGCTTTCTCTATAAATTCCAGGGCTATCTTATAAGGAGGGTTGGTAATGACAGCTCCATAAGGGTTTTCGGTGGCTTTCAGGAAATCAACTCCACCGGTACCATAACCACGATTTATCAAGTCAGTGGAATGAACCTTTTTGCCTAATTCTATCATTCTTTTAGAGAGGTGTCCCATTCCACAGGCAGGTTCCCATATCGTATCAGGGAACTTCTCCACCTCGAATAACCTGTCTATGGCTTCGGGGTATGTAGCATAAAAATCATGTTCCTTCCTTGCCGTACCGGAGTGGTTGGAAGCTCCGATTGTGGTATATATTGCATTTTTCATAGCTTTAGAATATGATTTGCATTAAGATTCGATCCGAATAGCATCTCAGGCCGATATGTTCCACTGTCTGCCCCGTCTCTTCAAACAGCTGGAATTTATAGAACCTGATGAAGCTTGTGATATCGGAATAGAAGTTCTTCCCGGCAAATTTTAATGGATGTATCATCGGGTATCCACCGACAGCCTGTAGCTGGAATGCTCCTATTCCTACTCCGGTTATCAAGGCCATGTCCGCATCAAAAATGATTGGTGCGTCGGGATCATAGTCGAAGTCCCTGACAAAGAACATTCTGACCTCTTTCTCGCTGATCTCCTTGATCCTGAACTGTGCCATTCCGGAAGTGTTCTCGTCCAATGATTCCTGCACCCGCGATTCAATCTCCTCAGCGCTCATATTTGTATTGAGCACTTCTCCGTTTGCTATAAAATAATTCTTCATAATGATTTAGATTTAGTTTTCTGTGATGTGATTGTTAATGTGATATTCCATTCCTTTTTAAGATAAGAGACAAGGCCGGAATAGGCGTCAATCCGTTTTATTTTTCTATGCATGATTGATAAAGCATCTTGTAGGGACATATTGATGAAAAGACAGGTTTTAAAAGCGTCTCCATATTTCTGTCGGAGCGCTTCTATGTCTCTTTGGTATTTTTCAGGGACCGGTTCGTGTGGTACCGCTTTTTTGACAACGTCAGATGCAGTACGGGGGTTCTGACAACCGGTGCCCGGAGAATCCGTCTCCAGGCCCAGTATCCTGTTTATTAAATTACCGAACATACCCTTTCAATCAATTTCCTGTTCATCCTCGAATGTTATGTGCATCATGATCTTGTCCTTGTAGCATCTGACCCCCATCTGCCGTATCTCCTGGTATTCCCTTGTATACAAGTATAGCCTGTAAAAATCGATAAAACTTTGCATGTCGGTAAACCAATGGCCGTTGTAGTCATTGTAGCGGAGGTCCAGAAGGGGATATCCTCCTGCCTCCTTGCTGCGGAAACAGTTCATGCTGAATCCGGTTATCAGGTTCATGTCCGTATCGAAAATGGAGTCCGCATCATGCTCTTCCAGTGGAAAGTCACGATAGAACACCATCTTTACCATGTTCCCGGTCAGCTTAAGGATATGGAAGGTGACAAGCTCCGAATCCTTGTCATACAGACTTATTTCCACTTTCCTTTCAATCTCCTCAATATCCATATCCGTATAAAGGATGTCATTATGTACTATAAAAGAATTGTACTTTGTCATAAATATTACTTTTTAAAGGTTTATAAATAGTTTTTGGTACTGTATCTCCCCACCGTTCTGTTACGGGGTCCTGCCGGAGGGAAGGCGTTTCTGCCGCCATTGCTTTTACCCGGCACGGCAGTTTCCGGGGGACCGGCGCCTGTAAATACAAGCCCGGGTATCCTTTCTGCATTTTGTCTCAACATTTTAATTGTTTTTTTAATGTGACGTTATTATACTCCATCATTTATTAGGCGGCAGGATGATTTTAACCGCGTTTTTAAGGCTTTCGGGTATCATCCTTCTGCCTTTTTTAATTTCAAGTATCAGGCTCTGGCCGCTTCGGAACGGCAAAAACGCGATTTTAAAGTTGGGAGAAAAAATAGGAAGGGCGCCGTTGACCATATCCAGATCTCAGGCACTCTTCTTTGTGAGCATTGTTTCTTCATTGATAAGGCTTTTGGGTGTTCTCGTATACCTTACTATATATAGCATTCCAAACATGAAAAACGCGCGTCATTTCCTGCCATGCCCTAATCAGTGTATAAGTTCTTTTCAGTTTTCATTCAACATAGGA
>ENA-UONV01000946-UONV01000946.1-human-gut-metagenome-genome-assembly--contig:-CS4-NODE-946-length-28489-cov-8.475874_pt1 | contig 28489 bp, 24 predicted proteins | sample MGYA00242461_ERZ724008 | MGnify/ENA metagenome assembly ERZ724008 | reverse complement strand
GCTGCCCGGGCTGCCTATGAGGCACTGACGGAGGCCCAGCAGGCCGAGGTCAAGAGCTATGACAAGCTCACCGCCGCCGAGGCTCGCCTGGCCGATCTGAAGGCCGCCAAGCCTGTGGACGACATGATCGATGCCATCGGAGAGGTGACTCTGGAGTCTGAGGGCGCCATCGCCGCTGCCCGGGCTGCCTATGAGGCACTGACGGAGGCCCAGCAGGCCGAGGTCAAGAGCTATGACAAGCTCACCGCCGCCGAGGCTCGCCTGGCGGTTCTGAAGCCCGCCAAGCCTGTGGAGAAGCTTATCGACGCCATCGGCGAGGTGACCCTGGGGTCCGAGAGCGCCATCGCTGCTGCCCGGACTGCCTATGACAATTTGACGGAGGCCCAGCAGGCCGAGGTCAAGAACTATGACAAGCTCACCGCCGCTGAAGCGGCTTATGCCCGGCTGCTGGCTGAGCAGAGCAAGCGCCTGCAGGAAATTTACAAGACCACCGGTGACTTCATGGCTACCCTGGGCACCCCCACGGTGAACTCCACCGGCGGCGAGTGGATGGTCATTGGCCTGGCCCGCAGCGGCCGCCCCGTGCCCGCCGGGTACTATGACAATGTGGTGGAGTATGTGAAGGCCATGGCTGACGCCAACGAGCGCCTGCACCGGGCGAAGGTCACCGACAACGCCCGGGTGATCCTGGCCCTGACGGCCATCGGCAAGGACGTCACCAATGTGGGCGGCCACAACCTGCTGAAGGGCCTGGATAACATGGCCTATGTGCAGAAGCAGGGCATCAACGGCCCCATTTTCACCCTTATTGCCCTGGATAGCCACAATTATCCCACCATGGGTGATGTGACCCGGGAGAAGCTGATTCAGGTCATCCTGGACGCCCAGCTTCCCGGCGGCGGCTGGACCCTCAGCGGCGAGAACGCCGACACCGATATGACCGCTATGGCCATTCAGGCCCTGGCCCCCTACTATAAGACCAACGAGACCGTAAAGGCCGCTGTGGATAAGGCTCTGGAGGCCCTTTCCGCCCTGCAGCAGGGCGACGGCGGCTTTGGCAGCTGGGGCACCGTGAACAGCGAATCCTGCGCCCAAGTTATTGTGGCCCTGACGGCCCTGGGCATCGACCCCGCCACAGACAGCCGCTTTGTGAAGAACGGCTCCACTGTTTTGGGCGCCTTGGCCGGATTCTATGTGGACGGCGGCGGATTTAAGCACACCGCTGACGGCGAGCGGAACGGTATGGCCACCGAGCAGGGCTACTACGCCCTGGCGGCCTACTACCGCTTCGCAAATGCCCAGACCCGGCTCTATGACATGAGCGATGTGACCATCCAGACCGGCGGCAATACGCCTGCCGATCCCAGCGATCCCGGTAAGACGGATCCCAGCGATCCCGGTAAGACCGATCCCACGAATCCCGGCACTGACACCCCCGCCACCGGTGACACCGGCGTGCTGGTGTGGGTCATCGCCCTGCCCGTGGCGCTTCTCGCCGCAGCCCTCGTGCTGAAGCGTAAGGAGCGGGAGGCGTAAGCCCATCGGCTGCAACCAAATCCAAACAGCAGAGGCGCGGTGGAATTTCCACCGCGCCTCTGAAACGAGATGCGCTCCGCCGGAGGCATAAAGAAAAGACGAGTAAGCAGACCCTTCCGGGAAGCTTACTCGTCTTTTTCTGCGCACTATTTTACAGCGTACACCATCCTTATCACCGACCTTAGCAATCCTTTCGAGCGCCGATGGCGCGTCCGGCTGCAGCTAATATGCGGTCAGCAGGATAAAGAAGGCAGCAAAGCAAAAAGAGCATTTCAATACGCTGTTTATGAGCCACTGTGGCCGAAGCACCAGGTGCAGGCGTCGTAACCGGAATCCTTGGCCTGCTGTTCCGTTACGGTGACGGTATTATCCTTGCCGATGACATACTGGCAATCCCGCTTGTGGTAGCACCGACCGGATTCCGTTAAGTAAACCGTCTGGCTGGAGCTGGCCGGAAAAATGCACAAAATCAGAACCACCAGCGCCGCGGCGACGGCTATACCGATGCCGCCCCACAGGGCGATGCGCCTGGGCCTGCAGCGGCGGTTATATCGCAGAAGGATAGAGGCAAACTCATTGGCCTCCTGCTCCTGGAGGACGCTGCTGCCGGGGCCGGTAGCGGGGGACCGTTCCAAATGCCGGCACAGAATGTGCCCCAGCTCATGGCTCAGCAGGATCATTTGCTCCTGCTGAGATAGGTTTTCCTGCATAAAAACGATCCGCAGATGGGGATCCTGATAGGTGAAGGCGGATTGCCTGGCGGCATAATCAAACAGACGCAGGGAGGTGAGCAGAGTGGTGACCTCCTTGCCGTTGGAAATGCGGCTGTACTCAACCAAGGAAAAGCCCTGCTCCTGCAGGGCTTTTTCAAGATCTGAAACCGTAAAAGGCCGGCGGTGAAACTGCGACAAAAATGTGCGCGCCTCGCGCTGCACAGGTGTCATGAGACGGTCCCCTCTTACTCCTTATTTTTCAGGCTGCGCAGAGCATTGACAGCGTCTGCGGCATCGCCTGCGGGCATATTCACACTGGTAAAGCTGCCGCCAAAGGCAGCGGCCTCGCCGGTAAAAGCGTCGGCGGCTTTCTTGCAGCGATCAGCCTCCACCTTCAGAACGGTGGCTACGGTATGCCGGCCATAGCTATCCAACTGGGCATACTGTGTCAGCAAATCCTGCGTGTCGTCCGTCAGGTAGAAGGCGGAATCGTCCGATAGGGCTTTGATACCAAGGGTCTTGCAGATATGCACTACGGTGTCAAAGGAGGAACCGCCGATGCCGTTGTGCAGGGCACTGTTAATGGTGGACAGAGGTATATCCACTGCGAAGGCAAACTGACGCACACTCTTGTACTGACGAGTGATCTCCGTGCGCACGATTTTCGTTAGATTATCCATAATTGCACCTCTTTTAATATGACAAATTACTTTACTCAATCATAGCATAATAATGGGAAAAAGCAATAGGAATTATTTTCCAAAAAAAAGAAGTATTTTTAGAGATTTTGACGGACACTTGTCCGACACGGACGGATTTATACTGATAAGCGACTACACTGGAAGAAAAGGTTTATTTCGCGGTATTTCTATGGTATAATGACCGCAATGCGGCCATTATATTTTATGCCATTTTTCCCCGGCTTCGCCGGGAGCCGAAAAAATATGGCAGCATTATACCATTGTGCGAAGCGGAATGGTATAATAACCTAAAAGCTTCTGCGACGCAGGCGGCGCAGAACGCCCGGATGTGTCCGGGCCGAAGGGAGAGAGCGGCATCAAAGGAAACAAAAACGAAAAACGCGGTAAGCCGCTGGCCTTCATCCGGGATCTTATCGACCGGTACTATGCCCACGACGTCGCCCGGGACGGTGCGGCTTTGACCTATTATTTGCTCTTTGCCATTTTCCCGCTGCTGGTGTTCGTCAGCACCCTGGTGGGCTTGATGGATCTGGACATTGAGGAGACCCTTACTGCCATGAGCCGTATTTTGCCCGAGCAGGTACTGGGCATCGTGGGCAGCTATCTGGAGTATGTGTCTACCAGCCCCAGCCGCCAGCTGCTGGTGTTCAGCTTGATCTTCTCGGTGTGGTTTCCCTTGCGGGCCACCAGCTGCCTGATGCACTCCGTGCGCAAGGCCTATGGTGTGCCTCAGCCGCCCAGCATGATTGGCGGTACACTGCGTAATTTGATTTTTACCCTTTGGCTCATCGTCACCATTGCTGCCAGCATCGTGCTCACCACCGTGGGCCGCCGGGCGCTGCAATTTGTCTCGGGGCTGATCCACATTCCGGACCAGTTTATCAACGTGTGGGAGACCTTGCGCTTTGCAGTGCTGGGGGTCATCATGCTGCTGGTGCTGGTGCCGCTGAATATGCTGGCCAGGGGCCGAAGATGCCCGCTGCGGGAGGTAGTGCCGGGGGTATTGCTGAGCATGCTGGCTTGGCTGGCGCTAAGCGTAGCCTTTTCCTACTATGTGGAAAAGGTGGCCCATTATACGGAGCTGTACGGCTCCATTGCTACCATTGTGGTGGTGCTGCTGTGGCTATATATGACCGGACAGGTGCTCATTATGGGCGCAGAGTACAACGGCTCACGTCTTGCGTATAGAGAAAACAAAACCATTCACCCACCGGAAGGGGAGAAAGGAACAAAATGAAGATCATTATTGTGGGAAACGGAAAGGTGGGCTATGCCATTGCCAGCCAGTTGGCAGGCGAGCATCACGATATTGTTATGGTAGACGACAACGCCGTCGCGCTGCAGAGGGCGGAAAATGCTCTGGACGTTATGTGCATCGAGGGCAACGGCGCATCCATCCGGGTCTTGAAGGAGGCCGGCGCTCAAAGCGCGGACCTGGTCATCGCCGTAACGAACCTGGACGATACGAACCTTTTGTGCTGCTTTATTGCCAAGAAGCTGGGCGCGGGCCACACCATCGCCCGGGTGCGCAGCCCGGAGTACCGCCGGGATGCGGACATGCTGAAAAAAGAGATCGGCCTGGACATGGTTATAAATCCTGATCTGGCGGCGGCGCAGGAGATCGCCAGGATCGTCTCCACGCCGTCGGCCTTCTCGGTGGAGCCCTTTGCGGGAGGCCGCATCGACATGATCGGCTTTGACGTCACCGACCAGACCATCGTGGCAGGGCGCTCCCTCAGTGAGTTCAGCGGCCACACCTCGGCCAAGGTGCTGTTCTGTGTGGCGGTCCATGGCGGCGAAACGGTGATTCCCAACGGTGCATTTGTGCCGCAGATCGGGGATAAGCTCTATATGATCGGCGCCAAGGGCCAGCTGCAGGACACGCTCCACAGCCTGGGTCACTCCCAGCAGAAGGTGAGGGCCGTGTCTATTTTAGGCGGCAGCCGCACGGCTATGTACCTGGTGTGGGAGCTTAAAAAGCGGGGCATCAAGTCTCAGATCGTGGAGATGAACCACCAAAAGTGCATCACCCTCTCGGCAGAGCTGCCGGACACTCTCATAATCGAGGGGGACGGCACGGACAACGACCTCCTGCGGGAGGAGGGCGTATTCGCGGCAGACGCCTTTGTGTCCCTGACAGACCGGGACGAGGAGAACCTGCTCATGGCCCTCAGCGCCCAGCGGGCCGGCGTGGGCAAGGTGCTGGCCAAGATGACCCGCCCCAACTATATGGACCTGGTCCGGGATACCCATATCAGCAGCATCATTAGCCCCAAGGATCTGGTAGCCAATCAGATCACCCGCTATGTCCGGGCTCTGGCCAATTCCGAGGGCAGCTTTGTGGAGAGCCTGTATAAGATGATGGGCGGCCAGGTGGAGGCGCTGGAGTTCACCGCCGGGCCGGAGTGCCGCCAGCTGCTGGACAGACCCATGAAGGACCTGCCCCTGAAGCAGGGAGTCCTGGTGGGAGCCATTGCCCGGGATAAGGAGATTGTTATCCCCGACGGCAACACCTGCATCCATGAGGGGGACCATGTGGTGGTGGTCACAAAGACCACGGGCACCGATGACCTGATGGACATACTGGGATAACGGACACAATAATTATATGTAGGAAGTGCATTTATGGATATGAAAAATGAAAAGCTCCAGGAATACGCAAAGCTCCTCATTGAGGTGGGCCTGCATGTGCAGAAGGGGCAGACCCTGGTAATTTCCAGCCCGGTGGAATGTGCCTATTTCGCCCGGCTGTGCGCCACAGCGGCCTACGATGTGGGCTGCCGTGAGGTGGTGATGAACTGGCATGACGACTACCTGGCCCGGGAGAAGTTCCTCCGGGCGGAGGATGCCGTGTTTGACCAGGTGCCCCAGTGGCGGCAGCATTTTTTTAACGACTACGCAAACGAGGGGGCGGCATATCTGGCCATTGACGCTGAGGACCCGGAGCATCTCAAGGGGGTGGATCCGGACCGCCGGGTGCGCTCCCTGCGGGTGAGCGGCAAGGCACTGAAGGATTTTTACCGGCTGCAGATGAGCAGCGGCTTTCCCTGGTGTATTGCGTCTATTCCCATCCCCTCCTGGGCCGGCCGGGTGTTCCCCAGCCTAACCGAGGAGCAGGCCATGGAGAGCCTGTGGAACGCCATATTCAAGGCTGTGCGTATCACCGGGGACGGACAAAGCGTTCGCCACTGGCAGGAGCATCTGGAAAGCCTTTCCCGGCGCAAGGAAAAGCTCAACGCCCTGCGCCTGAAGTCCCTGCACTACACCAACTCCCTTGGCACCGACCTGACCGTGGAGCTGCCGGCGGACCACATCTGGGAGGCCGGGGACGACTGCACCTCCGCAGGCCAGCCCTTTGTGGCCAATATGCCCACGGAGGAGCTGTTCACCGCGCCCCTGCGCACCGGGGCCAACGGCACGGTGGTGGCCTCCATGCCTCTGGTCCACGATGGCAACATCATCGATGGCTTCCGCATGACCGTGGAAAACGGCAGGATCACGTCCGTCTCTGCCAAGCAGGGACAGGCGGTGCTGGAGGCGGCCATCTCCGTGGATGAGGGCGCGTCCTATTTCGGTGAGGTGGCTTTGGTTCCCTACGATAGTCCTATCTCCAACCAAAAGCTGCTGTTTTATAACACCTTGTTCGATGAAAATGCTGCCTGCCACATCGCCTTTGGCGAGGCCTACCCCTGCATTGAGGGGGGGCGAGACATGGATAAGGAGCAGCTGAAGGCCCATGGCCTAAACGATTCTGTCACCCATGTGGATTTTATGGTGGGGACCGCAGATCTCTCCATTGTGGGTACCACCCGGGATGGGCGGGAGGTTCCCATTTTTACAAACGGGAATTTCGCCATTTGATAGCCGACAAACCCTCTGCCCACCGGCAGAGGGTTTGCATTTTCTCCGTTGCATTATGCTTTCCGTTGCGGTATAATATACACGTTAAAATATGCCCACTGGGAGCCGGCGACCAGGGCCGCCGGCCCCCTATCTGAAAAGCGGCGGGCGAGAGCCGGTGGGACGGGCAAGCTGCGCAGGCATTACCCGGATAAACTTCGCCTCGCGCCGCTTGCACCATCCTATGCACCCCGGCCCGGCCCGGTGTCAAACCCAATGAGAAAGGATCCTTTCACCATGATCAAAATCGCCCCCTCCATTCTTTCTGCCGACTTTGCTAATCTCGGCCGGGATATCCAACGCATTGACTCTGCCGACTATGTCCATGTGGATGTGATGGACGGCCTGTTTGTGCCCAATATCTCCATCGGTATCCCGGTGGTGAAGTCCATCCGTCCGGTGACGGCGCTGCCCTTGGACGTACACCTGATGATTGAGCGTCCGGAGCGGTATGTGGAGCAATTCTGCGACGCCGGCGCCGACATTGTCACCTGCCATGTGGAGGCGGACACCGAGGAGAATATCCATCTGGCCCTGAAAAAGATCCACGCCAAGGGCAAAAAGGCCGGCGTGGTGGTAAAGCCCAAGACCCCTGCCTCGGCAGTGCTGCCGTTTATAAGCGAGGTGGAGCTGATTTTGGTGATGACCGTGGAGCCGGGCTTCGGCGGGCAGAAATTTATGGCCGACATGATGCCCAAGGTGCAGCAGATCCGCAGCTATATCGACGCCATGAATCCTCTTTGCGAGCTGGAGGTGGATGGCGGGGTGGACCCCGACACCTGTAAAATCTGTATCGCCTCCGGCGCCAATGTGCTGGTGGCGGGTTCCGCGGTATATAAGGCAGAGAATATTCCTGCCCGCATCCGGGCCCTGAGAGGGTGAGTCTATGGAGTACTTTCCCGCACCTCTGGAAAAACTGACGGAGCAGTTTGCGAGACTCCCGGGCGTGGGCCGCAAGTCCGCCCAGCGGCTGGCGTTTTTCGTGCTGGGCCTGCCTATGGAGGAGGCCCAGGCCTTTGCCGACGCCATTGTGGATGCGAAAAAGAGCGTCACCCTCTGCCCCGTGTGCCAAAATCTCACCGCCGGAGGCCTTTGCTCCGTGTGCGCCTCCCCCAAGCGGGACGAGAGCACTATCTGCGTGGTGGCCGACCCCCGGGATGTGCTGGCCATTGAGCGCAGTCGGGAATACAATGGCCGCTACCATGTGCTCCATGGGGTGCTTTCGCCCATGAATCATGTGGGGCCTGACGACTTGCAGATCAAATCCCTGGTGGAGCGGGTGGCCGCCGGTGGCATCCGGGAGGTCATCATGGCTACCAATCCCGACACCGAGGGGGAGGCCACGGCTATGTATCTATCAAGGCTGCTAAAGCCCTTCGGGGTGAAGGTCACCCGGCTGGCCTACGGCATCCCCGTGGGCGGACATCTGGAATTTGCCGATGACGCCACGCTCATGCGGGCCCTGGAAGGGCGGCGAGAGCTGTGAAAAAATGGATGTGCGCGGCCCTTGCGGCGCTGCTGCTTTGCAGCCTCACCGCCTGTGGCAAGACCGAGGAGCCGGAGCGGCAGGACATTTTTGCCATGGACACCTATATGAGTCTGGCGGCCTACGGGGACGGAGCCCGGGAGGCATTGGCGGCCGCAGCCCGAGAAATAAACCGCCTGGAGCAGGAGCTTTCCCGGACGGTTTCTGCCAGCGATATTTACAAATTGAATGACAGCGGCAGCGCCGTGGTCAGCGAGGAAACGGCGGCGCTGCTCCAAAGCGCCATGACCTACAGCGCCGCGACGGGCGGCCTGTTCGATGTGACGGTGGCGCCCCTGGTGTCCCTGTGGGGCATCACCACGGACAGTCCCCGGGTCCCATCCCAAAGTGAAATTGATGCGCTGCTGCCTTTGGTTGGGAGTGGTCATATCCATATGGATGGCAATGCCGTGACACTGGACAGTGGCTGCGCCGTGGACCTGGGCGGCATTGCCAAGGGCTACGCCAGCGACCGGGTGGCGCAGGTGCTGCGGCAGTATGCCGTCACCGGGGCCGCCGTGTCCTTGGGAGGTAACGTTTATGTCTGCGGTCAAAAGAGCGACGGCAGCGCCTGGAGCGTGGCGGTGCAGGACCCGAAGGACACCGGCGCCTACGCTATGACCCTGGAGCTGACGGATGTGTTCGCCGTGACCTCGGGGGGCTACCAGCGGTATTTTACCGACTCGGACGGAACCGTTTACCAGCATATTTTAGATCCCCGCACCGGCCGCCCTGCTCAGACGGACCTGTTGTCGGTGACGGTTATCGGACAAAACGGGACTATGGCCGATGCCTATTCCACGGCCCTCTATGTCATGGGGGAGCAGGCTGCCTGTGATTTTTGGCGGCACAGCGGCGGGGCCTTTGACCTGGTGCTCATTACGGCAGACGGACGGGTGCTTTACACCCCCGGCCTGGCCGATTTCATTTCCCAAAAGGGGGCAGACTATGACTTCCAAGAGGTCTCAGCCTGAATTAAAACCGAAGCCGCTGGATGCGGTGGTGGTGCTGGCGGTGGTACTGCTGGCTGTGGGCACGGCTCTGTTGGCCTACGGCGGCAAGGGGGAGGGCTCCCTCACTGCCACAGTGAAGCATCGGGGCCAGGTGGTGGCCCAGGTGGAGCTTTCGTCTCTGCCGGGGGAAAAAACCATCGCTATAGACGGCACCTATCATCTGACCGTTATCCTGGATAAAACCGGTGCTGCCGTCACGGACAGCGATTGCCCCGGACGGGATTGCGTCCATACCGGGCGCATTACCCGGACAGGACAGAGCATCGTGTGCCTGCCGGAGCAGGTCGTTGTCACCTTGGAGGGGAAAACCCCCTCGGCGGACGTGATCCTGGGATAGGAGGCGGACGGATGAAGCTGACAACAAAAAAATTGGCCCTCTGCGCCGTTTTAACGGCCCTTGCTCTGGGTCTCAGCACGCTGGAAAACCTGTTTCCTGTGTCTCTGGTGGTGCCTCTGCCGGGCATCAAGCTGGGCCTTGCCAACATCGTCACGGTGTTTGCCCTGTACCAGCTGGGGGCCGCCCCGGCATTGGGGATTCTGGTGGCCCGGTGCCTGCTGGGTTCCCTGTTCGCGGGAAACGCCTCGGCCTTACTGTTTTCCCTTATGGGCGGCGTAGGAGCTATGCTTGTGATGATAGCTCTGCGCCGGGTGCGGGGGTTGTCCGTTTACGGTGTGTCCATCGCCGGAGCGGCGGCCCATAATATCGGGCAGATCGGCGCCGCCATGATCGTATTGGGCGGCACGGCAGTGCTGGGGTATCTGCCGGTGCTGCTGGGAGTGTCCCTGCTTACGGGGACGCTGACAGGCTTTGTGGCAGGCCTTCTGTTCCGAGCTATGAAAAATATACATTTTGCCCGGTAATCCCCCGTTATTCCGGGGGGGCGAAGCGATTGTGGGAATCCGTTCTTTCATCTTTTTGGAGATACGGATTGCGAAGCCGGCGTGCGCACCGGCTTCGCAATGACAAATCATATCTGGTGAGGAGAGCAAATATGGACAGAAAAGACGAGATCATTTTGCAGCAAATGGATCTGATCCGCTCCATGACCGAGCGGAACCTCCGTAGCATGGACACGGATTTTTGGGGCACGCCCTTGATGGAAAAAAAGACGAACCAGCCCCCAATATCGGAAAAATCCGAGAAACCGGCCTCCCAGACCCAGGCGGCAAAGCCCGAGGAAAAGGAAGAAATTCCCCCTAAGGAGAAAATCGAGGACCTGCTGGCGGAGCTGGATAGCTATGTGGGCATGGACGCCATCAAGACCGAGGTGCGCAGCCTCATCAACATGGTCCAGGTCTATAAGCTGCGCCGGGAGCATGACCTCCCCACCACAGATATGTCACTGCACATGGTTTTTTCCGGCAACCCCGGCACCGGCAAGACCACCGTGGCCCGCATCATGTCCCGCATCTATCACAGCCTGGATATCCTCTCCAAGGGCCAGCTGGTGGAGGTGGACCGCAGCGGTCTGGTGGCCGGCTATGTGGGCCAGACGGCCCTAAAGACCCAAAAGGTCATTGAAAAGGCCATGGGCGGCGTGCTGTTTATCGACGAGGCCTACGCCCTCAACGGCAAGAGCGAAAACGACTTTGGCCAGGAGGCCATTGACACGATCCTAAAGGCTATGGAGGATCACCGGGACGATCTGGTGGTCATCGTGGCGGGCTACACGGAGCTGATGGACCGGTTCATCCACTCTAACCCTGGCCTGGAGTCTCGCTTTAACCGCTTTTTGATGTTTGAGGATTATACTCCGGAGCAGATGGTAGCTATATTCAAGATGCAGTGCAAGAAGGGCTGCTATGTGCTGGCCCAGGGTACCGAGGAGCTGGTACGGGACTTCATCGCCGAGGAGAGTGCCGACGATTCCTTTGGCAACGCCCGGGGTGTGCGCAATCTCTTTGAGCATATCCTGGTGGCTCAGAATAACCGCCTGGCGAAAATGGAGAACGTGACCCGGGACGACCTGATGCAGATTCTACCGGACGACGTGCTTCATGCCCGGGGCAAGATAGACGAATGATAAAAGCGAGGCAGCAAGACCCATGAACGACATCACTCTGCGCCATGTGTGCAAGTCCTATACCACTCAATCCACGGATATTATGATCGACCACGCGCAACCTCCTACCCGCACACGGCAAGTGCTGCGGGACGTGAATGTGACCTTTCCGCTGGGAAAGCTCACCGTCCTGGTGGGCCGCAGCGGGTGCGGAAAAAGCACGCTGCTGCGCCTGCTTTCCGGGCAGGATCAGCCCGATTCCGGGGAGATTGAAATTCCGGAGGGCTGGCACAGTGCGGTACTCAGTCCCGACCCCTATGTCATCACCTGGACCAGCGTCCTGCGCAATGTAGCTATGGCCTGCGGCGTGGGCCGCACCCCGGAGGAGCGGCTGCAGCTGTCAGAGGATTTTGTGGAGATGGTGGGTCTAACAGACTATACGGACCTGACCCCGGCGGAGCTATCCACAGGTATGAAGCAGCGGCTGGGTTTGGCACGGGTGCTGGCCGGCCAGGCGGAGCTGCTCTTAATGGATGAGCCCTTTGCGGCCTTGGATTTTCTTACCCGGGCAGAGCTGCAGAGCCAGCTTTTGCAGATCCAGGCTCGGATGCCCCGGACTATTGTGCTGGTGACCCACCAGCTGGACGAGGCTATTTTGCTTGCACAGAAGATTGTGGTGATGCACTCGGACAGCAGCCTGTGGGAGTGCAGCTTGGCAGACAACGCCTACCCCCGGGATGTGGACGAGCCACAGATGCGGGAGCTGAAGCAGCGCATCACGGAGGAGTGCCGAAAATAAGAGCTTGTGGGAAAAACCAATGGTTTCCCACAAAGAGGCAATAGTCCGCTGTGTATATAATGTTAACGCAGCGGCAGGGAGAACGGATTACGGAGCCAGTGTACACTGACTCCGTAGAGACTGTCGAAAAACCCTCCGGGTTTTTCCGACAAAAGGATTTGCAGTCTGCTGCGCGCATAATTTGTCCGCTGCAGACGGACAAATTCCACACTGGCAGCCTGAGAGGTATTTTCTCTCACGCACATGTCGCGAGAGAAAATGATTTTATTTCTTTGCCGCCTGCGGGCGGCAAACTCTGCGAGGCTTTTTTGATACGCTGTACGGGGCCAGTGTACACTGGCTCCGTAATGACAAATGCTATAGGAAAACAAAACGCCGTAAAAAAATGAACCGCACCCCATTTGTTAGATAAGTATGGTATAGTACTTGAACTAAGAAAGAGAGCGTTTTTTATAGCATAAGGTATGTCAAACAAGGAGTATGCGGCGGAGCTGAGGAAACCCGCAATTGAAACCGTGCGAAAGCCTTTGCTGTTGAGCACAGAAGCCGCAGCAGCATTCCATGCAGCTATACTACATCAGATCAAATGGTGCTGAATATGGTCACCGCCGGAGTGCTGCAGCAATTGCGGGATCAAGGCAAAGCTGAAGGGGCTTGCCGTCTGTAAATTACAGATGGCAAGCCCCTTTGTCGGCTTAAATAAATTTCATTACAAAGTATTTGCCAGGCTTTTTTGGGGGGGCACTTGGCAATGCGTTTTGGGACCTATTGCTTGCAGTTTAGCCGGTAGATCCGCTCCATGCCCCGCAGCAGCAGGCTCTCGTCGTAGATGAAATCCTTGCGGCAGTAGGGGACAATGCAGCCCGCCAGGCCGCCGGTGGCCAGGAGCGTGCATTTCTGCCCCAGCTCTGCCTCAAATCGATCGGCCAGACCGTCCATCATGGCTGCGGCGCCGAACACAGCGCCGCTTTGGATGGATTCCAGCGCCGTGCCGCAGATGGCCTGCTTCGGTGCCTGGATAGGCACCGACGGCAGCTGCGCCGTGCCTGCAAACAGGGCCTGGATACCCAGCCGCACCCCGGCCAGGATAGCGCCACCGATGTACCGCCGGTCCTGATCCACTACCGTTACGGTGGTGGCAGTGCCCATATCAAAGATGATGGCAGGCAGGGGATATTCTGCCGCAGCAGCGGCATCGCCTGCCAAAATATCATTTCCCAGAGTATCCGCTTCTGGGATGGCCAGGGTCAAGCCACTTTCGGAGCGAGGGGTAATGACGTAGGGCACGATTCCTGTCAGGTGCTGTACCACTTGGGACAAAACCGGCACCAAAACCGGCACCACGGAGCAGATGACCGCCCCGTCCACCTGAGAAAAATCCACACTCTCCCGGGCAAAGAGGCTATCTGCCAGGGCGAAGTATTCCTCCGCCGGGCGATCTGCTACGGTGCCCAGGCGGTAGAGCTTGCGCGACCGGCCATCGCCCTCCGGCAGGCCGAAAACGATATTGGAGTTGCCTATATCAACGGTCAGCAGCATTCCGTCCACCGCCTTACTTCTTTTTACCGATGGCGATAAGCCGGGAGATCACCGGAGCCAGCACCACATTCACGCCGATCTCCAGTAAGAAGTTGCCGCCCGCCAGACCCAAAACCATGTACGCTCCGGCACTTTCATAGCCCAGAGCGGCAGCCCAGCCGTTGAGAGTGTCCATGAAGAACACCAGGCAGCCCAGCAGAAACACGCCCGTGTTCACTACGGGGCAGACAATGGCCGCCATGATAATGGCCAGCCACTGATTCTTCTTGCTTAGGGCTGTGTACACAAGACCGGCGATAAGGCCGCACAGCGTACCTTTCACCAAAACCGTTACGATCGTGCCCAAGGGATTGATAGGCAGGAAAGCCGCTGCCTGCCCGGCAACGAGGATCACTCCGCCGGACATGAGGCCCAGCCAGGCGCCTACCTTCCATCCGTATACCGCAGCGCCCACCACAATGGGTACCAGGGATACATTGATGTTTAGCCCTCCGATTTGGAAGGTACCGCCTAAAAATTGCAGCACCAACACAATGGCGGTGAACACACCTGCGCCCACCAAGTTCTTTGTTTTCTGATTCACTTTTCAAACCTCCTGCTGCCGCTCCGGCGAATCCGGATGCAGCGCATATTTTTGGCGTGTGTTTGGTATACGCCGAAGGCATTGTACCCCATACGACAGTGAAATGCAAGATATTTTTTTCACGAACTTGGGAGGGCATGTGTTGTAGTCCTACAAACGCTGGGCTTGGGACATTTATTTTAGCCTTGAAAACGGCGGCGCTTTCTGCTACAATTATTCAGTTAAAGTATGCCATCGAGTGAAAAGGGCAGTATTTTGAATCGAGGTGAACTGCGTGTACTTAAAGGCTTTGGAAATTCAAGGCTTCAAGTCCTTTCCGGACAAAACGGTGCTAAACTTTGGCGAGGACATCACCGCCATCGTGGGCCCCAATGGGTCCGGAAAGTCCAATATATCCGATGCCATCCGCTGGGTCATGGGCGAGCAAAACAGCCGCCAGCTTCGCGGCGCCAAGATGGAGGATGTAATCTTCGGCGGCACCGAAAAGCGCCGGGCCATGGGTTTTGCCCAGGTGACGCTGGTCATTGACAATACCGAGCATATATTTAACCGCGATGAGGCGGAGGTGGCGGTGACCCGCCGCTATTACCGCAGCGGGGAGTCTGAGTATTATATCAACCGCCAATCCGTGCGGCTCAAGGACGTGAATGAGCTGTTCATGGACACCGGCATGGGCCGGGAGGGCTATTCCATCATTGGCCAGGGTAAGATCGATGAGATCCTCTCCGTCCGCAGCGACGACAGGCGGGAGGTATTCGAGGAGGCGGCGGGCATCAGCAAGTACCGCCACCGCAAGGAGGAGTCCGAGCGGAAGCTCCAGCGCACAGAGGAGAACCTGGTGCGCATCAACGATAAGATCACAGAGCTGGAGCTGCAGGTGGAGCCCCTGCGCAAGCAGGCGGAGACGGCCAAGAAATACCTGGTGCTCCGGGATGAGCTGCGGACCCTGGAGATCAGCGTCTGGCTGGAGAACCTGCAGAAGCTGAAGGCGGACCGGCTGAAGCTGCAAGCGGATTTTGAGACGGCCCAGGCCGACCAGAAAAAGGCCCAGGACGAGCTGGACCGGGTATATGCCCAGGCGGAGGAATGCTCCCGCCTGCTCCATGAAAACGACTGCGCTGCCGAGGAAAAGCGAGGAAGGATCTCAGCCCTGGAGAGCGCCATCGGCGAGCATGAATCCGCCGCCGCCGTGGCTCGGACCACGGCTCAGCACCACGCCGAGACCATCGAGCGCATGGATCGGGAGATGAGCGAGAGCCGCAGCCGCACGGAGTCCCTGCACGAGCAGATGCAGGTCATGGCCCGGCGCATGGAGGAAATAGACGCCTCCGCCCGGACCCTGGAAAACGAGATAGCAGCCCTCTGCGAGGAAATGCGCGGCAGTAGCGACGCGGCAGCGGCGGCGGCGGCCCAACTGGAGCAGCTGCGCCGCCGGGAGGCCCAGGAGGTGGCCGGGGCGGCCCAGGCCCAGGCAGAGCTGTCTGCTATTACTGCCGGGTCGGACGAGATCGCCCAGCGCACGGCGGAGCTGACGGAGGAACTGACACAGAGTGAGGAAAAGCTGACGCAGACCCGCCGGGAGGCCGCACAGAACGAAAAGGAGCTGCTGTCCGCCCGGGAGGAGGAACAGGCTGCCGCCAACATCATCGGCGGACACAGCCTGAAAATGGAGGGCCGCCAGCGCCGAGCCAAGGAGAGCATAGAGCAGAAAAATCAGCTCTCCCTACAGGAAAAGACTATCTCCGACCGGATCCGCCTGCTCAGCGAGATGGAGAAGGAGTATGAAGGCTTTTCCAAGGCGGTGAAGATCGTCATGCGGGCCGCTGAGGCCCGGACACTCTCGGGCATCCACGGCCCGGTGGGCAACCTCATCCACACCGATAAGGATTGCAGCGTGGCCATTGAGATCGCCTTGGGCGGCGCTCTGCAGCACATTGTGGTGGACACAAAAAACGACGGGAAAAACGCCATCGGCCTATTAAAACAGCGGGACGGCGGCCGGGCCACCTTCCTGCCGCTGGACACCATCCGGGGCAGGAGCCTCCGGGAAAACGGGCTGGAAAACGAATACGGCTTCGTGGGCATCGCCTCAGAGCTGGTGCGCTGTGACAGGCGCTATGGCAGCGTCATTGAGAATTTGCTGGGTGCCACCGTGGTGGTGGAGGATCTGGATTGCGGCATACAAATGGCTAAGCGCCACGACAACCGCTTCCGCATCGTCACTCTGGACGGCCAGGTCATCAACGCCGGCGGCTCCATGACCGGCGGCAGCGTCAGCCGCAATGCGGGTATCCTGTCCCGGTCCGGGGAGCTGGAGCAGCTGCACAAAAAGCTGAAAAAGATCCAATCTCAGCTTCAGGACGCCACCCTTCTGGCCGAGAGTGCCAACCGGGAGCTGCAGAAGGCTCAGTACGAGCTGGAGGTGGCCCGGGATCAGCAGCGCCAGGCCAATGACCTGGTGCTGACCCTGGAGGGGCGTAAAAATCACTATGACATGCTCATAGAGAGCCTGGAGCAGCAGCAAGAGAGCCTGCGCATCCAAAAGGAAAACCTGCAAAAGCGCAGCACCGACGACGCCGGACGGATGGATACTATCCGCCGGACTATTGCGGACTTTACTGCCCGGGCGGAAGAGACCCGGGAGGAAATAGAAATGCTGCAGCGCCGGCAGGAGACTGCCCGGCAGGGCCTGGGTGAAATGACGGACCGGTTGACGGAGAAAAAGGCCCAACAGGCGGCGCTTTCCGCCGAGGGCGAAAGCGCCCGGCGCAGCATGGAGGATCTGTCCCGATTGCGGGAGAGCCTGGAGGGCGAGCACACCGACCGGGAGAGTCTGCGCGCCCAAATGGAGCAGGCTATGGCCCAGGCTCGGGCCGAGGAGGAGCGGCAGCAGCAGGAGGCCCGGGAGCTGCGCAGCGGCATCGAGGAGCATCGGCAGGCACTGCAGAAGCTCTCGGAGGAGAAGATGGCTCTGGAGACCCGGCGCAGCCAGACAGACCGCCTCAGCCGCACCTGCAATGACACACTCCTCAACTGCGAGCGAGAGGTGACTCGCCTGGAGGGCAAATTAAACGGCAGCGCTTTGGAGGAAAAGCAAATTCTGGATAAGCTGTGGGAGCGGTACGAGCTAAGCCACAGCGATGCCCAGGCCCTGCGTATCGAGCTGGAGAGCGTGCCCAAGGCCACCCGGCGCATCGGCGAGCTGAATCGGGAGATCAAGGGCCTGGGAGCCATCAACATCGGCGCCATTGAGGAGTTTGACCGGGTGAACACCCGCTATACCTATCTCTCCGACCAGCGAAACGACGTGGAGAAGGCCAAGGAGGAGCTGCTGGGCATCATCGAGGAGATCACCAAGCAGATGACGGAGATCTTCGCTACCCAGTTTGAGATACTCAAGCAGAGCTTCCAGGAGACCTTCCTGGAGCTGTTCGGCGGCGGCCGGGCCACCCTGGAATTAGAGGATGAAAACGACATCCTCCGCTGCGGCATTGAGATCAAGGCCCAGCCCCCGGGCAAGCAGCTGAAGACCCTGTCGCTGCTCTCAGGCGGGGAGAAGGCATTTGTGGCCATCGCCCTGTATTTCGCCATACTGAAGGTGCATCCCACGCCGTTCTGCGTGATGGATGAGATCGAGGCGGCACTGGATGAATCCAATGTGGTGCGCTACGCTAGGTATATGCGGCGCATTGCCGGCAAGACTCAGTTCATCGTCATCACCCACCGGCGCGGCACCATGGAGGAGGCGGACGTGCTCTACGGCATCACTATGCAGGAGCGGGGCGTCTCCACGGTGCTCACGGCCAACCTCAATGAGTTGAGCAAGGAAATGAAAATCAAGTGAGGGAAAGCGGATGGCCGCAGCCGGTGTGCGCACTGGCCGCACAATGACGGTTTTTACAAGAGGTGCGCTGTGCGGTGAGACGCATGGGTTCCGCCCTACTGCAAGTCACTGCGTAGGGCGGCGCGGCCTCACGCCGCCGCGATGTCGTGGGGACCATCAGCCCTTATAAAGCGGTATATTTTTATAATTTACAACAGGAGGCAGCATATGGGTATTTTCAGCAAGCTCAAGCAGGCCTGGTTCGGGGATGTGAACTGGGAAAAGCTGGACGATGAATTTTTTGATAACCTGGAGGAATCCCTGATCCTGGCGGATGTGGGGGTGAACATCGCCGCTGAGTCGGTGAACTCCCTGCGCAACGCCGTGTTCAGCTACGACATGAAGGATCCGGAGCAGGTGAAGGCGGAGCTGCGGAAGATATTGCTGCAGAAGCTGTCCGTGGGCGAAACTGCTCTGGACACCGCCAAGAGCCCCACGGTGATCCTGGTCATCGGCGTCAACGGCGTGGGAAAGACCACCTCCATCGGCAAGCTGGCCAACCGCCTGAAGGCGGAGGGCAAGAAGGTCCTGCTCTGCGCGGCGGATACCTTCCGGGCCGCTGCCGCCGACCAGCTGGAGATATGGGCCAAGCGGGCGGACGTACCTATTGTGCGCCAGCATGAGGGGGCCGACCCCGGAGCGGTGCTGTTTGATGCATTGCAGGCGGCCAAGGCCCGGAATATAGATGTGGTCCTGTGCGACACCGCCGGGCGGCTGCACAATAAGCAGAACCTGATGAACGAGCTGGCCAAGCTCCGCAAGATCATTGACCGGGAGCTGCCGGAGGCGGGCCGGGAGACGCTGCTGGTGCTGGACGCCACCACCGGGCAAAACGGGCTTATCCAGGCCCGGAGCTTCAAGGAGACGGCGGGCCTCACGGGCATCGTGCTTACCAAGCTGGACGGCACGGCCAAGGGCGGTATCGTTATCGCCATCGCAAGGGAGCTGGGCGTGCCGGTTAAATTTGTAGGCGTGGGTGAGGGCATCGACGATCTGAAGCCCTTTGACCCGGAGGAATTTGTAAACGATCTGTTTTAACAGGGGGGGAGACTATGACCAGAGCAGACGGACGGGCCTTTGACCAGCTTCGCCCCGTGGAGCTGACAAAGGACTATATAAAATTCGCCGAGGGCAGCGTCCTGATTCGCTGCGGCGACACGGTGGTGCTGTGCAACGCCTCAGTGGAGGAGAAAACACCGCCCCATGTGCCGGAGGGACACGGCTGGGTGACGGCGGAATACTCCATGCTGCCCCGGGCTAACCGGGAGCGCTCCCGCCGGGACATTGACAAGCTGAAGCTCTCCGGCCGAAGTGCGGAAATTCAGCGGCTCATCGGCCGCAGCCTCCGCTCGGCGGTGGACAGGGAGGCTCTGGGGGAGCGGACTATCACTGTGGATTGCGATGTTCTGCAGGGGGACGGCGGCACCCGTACCGCCTCCGTTACCGGCGGCTTTGTGGCCCTGGCCCTGGCCTGCCGCAAGCTGCTGGCGGAGGGGAAGGTAATGCGGGACCCCATTATCCACCAGGTGGCGGCAGTGAGTGCGGGCATCATCGACGAGGTGCCTGTGCTGGATCTGCCCTACAGCGAGGACAGCCGGGCCCAGGTGGACCTGAACTGCGTCATGAACGAAAAAGGAGAACTCATTGAGCTCCAGGGCACCGGCGAGGGCCGGAGCTTTACCCTCTCGGAGCAGCAGGAGCTGGTGCGCCTGTGCGCGAAGGGCATCCGGGAGCTGATGGAAAAGCAGCGGGAGATTTTGCAGCGGTAAAGGAGACGGCATTATGAAATTCATATTGGCATCCCACAACAAGGGAAAGCTGGCAGAAATGCAGAAAATCTTAGGTGAGCTGGGCGTGGAGGTGGTGCTCCAATCGGATCTGGGTCTGGACCTTGAGCCGGAGGAGGACGGCGCAACCTTCACGGAAAACGCCCGCATCAAGGCCCGGGCCGTCATGGAGGCCAGCGGTCTGCCGGCCATCGCCGACGACAGCGGTCTGTGCGTAGACGCCCTAAACGGCGCCCCGGGGGTATACTCCGCCCGGTACGGCGGGCTGGATGACGACGCGGCCCGCTGTCGCCTGCTGCTGCAGAACATGCGGGGCTCCATGACCCGGGCGGCCCACTTCCACACCTCGGTGGTGTGCCTATTCCCCGACGGCACAGATCTGACGGCGGAGGGCGAATGCCCGGGCACCATTGCCTACGCCCCTATGGGAGACGGCGGCTTCGGCTACGACCCTGTATTCTTTGTGCCGGGCCTGCGCAAGACCTTTGCCCAGCTGACAGCTGAGGAGAAGAACGCCATCAGCCACCGGGGCAATGCCCTGCGGGCCTTTGCGGTGGAATTAAAAGAGTATTTGGAGAAGAACTGATTATGGAACTGACAAGCAAGCAGCGTGCCCAGCTGCGGGGCCTGGCCTCTACCCTGGACACCATCATTCATATAGGTAAGGACGGCATCAGCGACAACCTGGTGAAGCAGGCGGACGATGCCCTGGAGGCCCGGGAGCTGGTTAAGGGCAAGGTGCTGGAGAATTCCATGCTCACCGCGCGGGAGGCTGCCGAGGAGCTGAAGATGGCCACCCGCAGTGAGGTGGTGCAGGTCATTGGGAACAAATTCGTCCTGTACCGCATGCAGCACGATAAAACCAAGCGCAAGATCGAGCTGGTGAAGGCGCCCCGCCGGAGCGTGTGACCATGCGGATCGGAATTTACGGCGGCACCTTCAATCCCATCCATCGGGGGCATCTGACGGCGGCCGCAGCGGCGGCTGAGCAGCTTTGCCTGGACAAGCTCCTGCTGGTGCCGGATGCCATCCCGCCCCACAAGCCCCTGCCTGCGGGCAGTGCCGATGCAGCGGATCGGCTGGAAATGGTACAGCTGTGTACCGGGGAGCTGCCGGTTCCGGCAGAGGTGACGGACCTGGAGCTGCGGCGGCAGGGGGCCAGCTACAGCTGCGACACCCTGGCGGCGCTGCGGGAGCAGTATCCGGCGGATGAGCTGTTTTTCCTCATGGGATCGGACATGTTTTTCTCCTTCGAGACCTGGCGCCGGCCGGAGGAGATCTGCCGCCTGGCCACCCTGGCGGTGTTCAGCCGCAGGACGGCGGACGAGGCGGCGGCCTTTGCCCGGCAGAAGGAAAAGCTGGAGAAGGCATTTTCAGCACGGGTGAGCGTGGTGATGAACCCGGAGGTCATCGAGGTGTCCTCCACGCAGCTGCGGGAGGAGCTGGCCCAGGGACGGGGCCGGGCGTATCTCACCGAGCCGGTGTACGGGTATATTCTGCGCAAGGGGCTGTATGGCACGGCGACGGATCTGAAGCATCTGACGCCGGAGGAGCTGCGGCCCATTGCCCTGAGCTATTTAAAGCCCAAGCGTATGCCCCATGTGCTGGGCACGGAGCAGGAGGCGGCCTTCCTGGCGGAAAAATACGGCGCGGATGTGACGGCGGCCAGGATCGCGGCCCTGCTCCACGACTGCACCAAGAAGCTGGATCTTCCCCAGCAGCTGTCCCTGTGCCGACACTACGCCATCCCGCTGGACGAGATGGAGCGGAACTATCTCAAGCTGCTCCATTCCAAGACCGGCGCGGCGGTGGCCCGGGACCGCTTCGGCGTTTCGGACGAAATTTATAACGCCATTTTCTACCACACCACCGGCAAGGCGGACATGACCCTGCTGGAGAAGATTATTTATCTGGCGGACTATATTGAGCCCAGCCGCAGCTTTCCCGGGGTGGAGGAGCTGCGCACGGCGGTGCATGAGGACCTGGACCGGGGCCTGTGCCGGGCCCTGGCGGATTCCATCGTGGAGCTGCAGGGCTACGGCAGCCCGGTGCATCCCAATACGCAGGAGGCTCTAAGCTATATACAACGAGAGATCGGAGGAACGATAGAATGAATAAAACACCCAGAGAACTGGCGCTGCTGGCAGCCCGGGCACTGTCGGAGAAGAAGGGCCGGGAGATCCAGGTGCTGGAGATCGCGGACCTGACCACCCTGGCGGATTATTTTGTGCTATGTACCGGCTCGTCCAACACACAGATCAACGCCTTGGTGGACAACGTGGAAAAGGTACTCACGGAGCAGGCCGGCGAGGAGCCCCTGCACCGGGAGGGCTATCGGGGCGGCACCTGGGTGCTGCTGGACTACGGCTGCATCGCCGTGCATGTGTTCAGCGGCGAGGCCCGGGAGTTTTACGGCCTGGAGCGCCTGTGGCGGGATGGCAAGAGCGTGGACCTGGCCGGCGTCGTCACCGATGGAGATTGATTTCCGGCCCATAGGTGCCTTTGTGCGGGCCCATGAGACCACGGCAGACCGCACCGCCACGGTGGCGGTGCTGCGCCCCGGGGGATGCACACATCTTTCACTAAGGCTGCACCGGGCGCAGAAGCAGCAGGCAGCGGACGAAAAATATACGCAGCTGCTGGTAAAAACAGCCCTGTGGCTCCAGGGTGGCTGCACACTGGTGACAGCGGATGAAACGGTTTTCCGCTGGCTGCAGGAGGCCTATGGCCCGGGTGGCGTCAGGACCTTTGACCGGGATTTTATGTCCGGCATCTATGGGGCGCCTTTTCGAGTGGAGCTGCATCCGACGCTGCCGGCGGTGCAGGAGGCTGTGCATCCCATATCCGCCAGTACGGTGGGCTGCCGCATCGGCATCGACCTGGGCGGCAGTGACCGCAAGGCTGCGGCGGTGATGGACGGGGAGACCGTTTATGCCGAGGAAGTGGTCTGGCAGCCCAAATCGGCCGGGGATCTGCGCTATCACTATGAGGGCATCACCGCGGCCCTGCGGGCAGCCAAGGCCCATCTGCCCGGGGTGGACGCCGTGGGCATCTCCACAGCCGGGGTGGTGCTGGAGGGCGAAATTCGCCGGTCCAGCCTGTTTATGAGTGCGCCGGCTGCGGAGCTTGACCACTGCGGCCGGGAGCTTCTGCGCCGGGCGGTGCGGGAGGTCTGCGGGGATGTTCCCTGCGTCGTGTGCAACGACGGCGATGTGGCGGCTCTGGCCGGGGTGGTGAACCTGGGACGGCGGAAGCTCCTGGGCATCGCCATGGGCACCAGCCAGGCGGGGGGCTATGTGGACGGCGGCGGACGCATTACCGGCTGGCTCAATGAGCTGGCATTTTTACCGGTGGACCTGCATCCTGCCGCCCCTGTGGATCCTTGGTCCGGGGACCGGGGCGTGGGGGAGCGGTATTTCTCCCAGGAGGGCGTGATCCGCTTGGCAGCCCAATGCGGCCTTGCTCCGGAGGGAGACACCCCGGCGCAGAGATTGCGCTGGATCCAGGATCGAGCGGAAGCCGGCGATGACCGGGCATTGGAGGCATTTTTCACCTTGGGGCGCATGCTGGGGCAGACCCTGCCCTGGTATCGGCGATTGCTCGGGTGCGAAAATGTGCTGCTTTTGGGCCGGGTCGTGGACGGCGCCGGCGGCGAATGCCTGGTAAATGCCTGCCGGGCGGAGCTTGCGAAAACCGGAGAGGGGATGGAGATTTTCCTGCCGGAGGAGTCCTTCCGCCGGGTGGGACAGGCCGCCGCTGCGGCAATGCTGGAAGCTGCCGCGGAATAAATAATAAAATATATGCCGGGCGGCGGAACGAAGAAAATCCTGCAGCCCAGCATTATCTCATCGGCAAAAAAAGCAGGCCCCGGGCCTGCTTTTTGCTGTGTGCTCAATCTGTGTGTACGTCCATCTGCGGGTAAGGGATGGTAAAGCCATTTTCCGCAAACCGGTGGCGGATGTGGCCCAGGGCCCGGCGGCGCACAGCACTTTGCACGGCGGGCTTGGCCCGCAGACCCCATAGGTAATCCACTGAATATTCCCCTAAATTACTCAGCCCCAGAAAATCACAGCTCTCTACATCCGGCAGGGCGGAAATCTCCCGTGCAAGCTGCTGTAAAAAGGGCTCAATGGTATTGGGATCGTCGGCATAGGAGGTGGGAACAGTGATAAACAGCTCATTGCTGACCCTCGTGGCCTCAAAGATGTTCCGGTTGGAAACGGTGACGATGTTATTGGTAGCCAGCTCCCGGATCTTGGTGGAGCGCAGGGAAAACTGCACCACCTCGCCGATGAGGTCGCCGTACTTAATCACATCCCCCACGGCAAAATACTCCCCGGTGAGGATATTGGTGCCCATGATAACATCCTTCAGCATATCCTGCAGCGCCAGGCCCACAATGGCGCCGATGATACCCAGGCCTGCTATCAGGGAGGAGACATTCACCCCGTGGACCTGCAGGACCAGGATCAGCGCCAGCAGCGCCAGCAGCCCCCGCACGGAGTTCAGCGCCAGGGCCAGGTAGGTCTGGCGGCGGCCGGATAGGGCGCTGGCAGCAGTGATTTTCTCCGTGAAGCGGTGAATCAGATGCCGCAGCAACAGCCAGCACACCAGGGCTGCGGCCACGATGCAGACACTGAAAATGAACTTGTAGGAGCCGAAATAGGCCAAGATCCGTTCCATGCCGCACCTCCCGGCGATTTTTCATCAGTATAGCACAGGAGGCGAACCTTTGCAATGCGAACTTTGGCACAAAAGGGGCTAAAAAAAGATAAAAAAGAGGAATATGGGGGTTTACTTTGCGCCGCGGTGCGGTATATAATACGGGGGCAAAATGACCCGATACCGAGGAGGTATAAAAATGTCTGAGAGAAAAGCAGAGGTGCTGATGACGGCGGCTATCATAGCCTGCAGCATCTCTTTTGTGTTCAGCAAAATGGGGTTGAGCACCATGGGCGCCTTCAATATCCTGGCGGCGCGGTTTTTGCTGGCATTTATACTGCTGTTTGCCCTGCTCGGCAAAAAGATGATGGGAAGGCTGGACCGCTGCACGGTTTTGGGCGGAGCCCTGGTGGGCTTCCTCTTTTTCCTGGTGATGAGCTGCGAGATGCTGGCCCTCAAAACGGCGCACGCCGGTACGGTTTCTCTGCTGGAGAATCTGGCTATTATCCTTGTGCCGCTGCTGGAGTCGGATCTGCATCGCATCCGGCCCAAGGCTGTGGGCCTGCTGTGCGCCGCTATCGCCGTGGGGGGTGTGGCTATGCTGGCCCTAAAGGGCGGGGGCTTCCGCCTGGGGGCGGGAGAATGCATCGCATTGCTGGCGGCTTTTTTGTGCGCTGTGGCCATCATTACCACTGAGCACATCAGCCATAAGACGGATGGCTCCGTCCTGGGCGTACTGGGGATGGGTTTTCTGGGCCTGTATGCACTGCTGGCTTCCTTCCTGTTTGAGTCGCCCCGGCTGCCTCAGACCGGCGGGGAGTGGGGTATCATCGCCGCCCTGGCGGTGGTGTGTACCGGCTTTGGCTACACCCTGCAGCCCATAGCCCGGAGTCATATCGGTGCGGACCGGGCCAGCCTGTTTTGCGCGCTAAGCCCTGTCTTCACCACGATCCTCGGGGCGATAGTTCTCCGGGAACGGGCGGCACCTCTGGACTATGTGGCCATGTTGCTGATACTGGGCAGCAGCCTGCTGCTGTACCTGCCGAGGCTGCACAGAAAGTCCCGGGCCCGGGCCGTGCTGTTTGACATGGACGGCACGCTGCTGGACACCCTGGAGGACATGCAGGACTCCGTGAACCATGTGCTCATGGCCCACGGCTACCCGGCCAGGACGCTGGAGGAGGTGCGCGCCTTTGTAGGAAACGGCGCGGGAAAGCTCATGCGCCGGGCCCTGCCGGATACGGTGGGGGAGGAGGAATTTGCGGCCCTGCTGACAGAGTATAAGGCCTGGTACCAGGCCCACAACTGCATCAAGACCCGCCCCTATCCGGGGATTCCGGAGCTGCTGGACAGGCTCCGGAAATCCGGAGTGCAGGTGGCCATCGTCTCCAATAAGCCCGACCCCACCACCAAGGCCTTGGCCCAGAAGTTCTTCCCCGGCGTGCCGGCCTTTGGCCAGCGGGACGATCTGCCGCCCAAGCCCGCACCGGATCTGGTGCTTTGCGCCTTGAAGGAGCTGGGCTGCCCCCGGGATAGCGCCATCTATGTGGGCGACAGCGAGGTGGATATTCAGACGGCGCAAAACTGCACCATGAAGTATATCGGCGTGAGCTGGGGCTTCCGGGGCCGGGAGAAGCTGCTGGCCGCAGCACCCCGGGCCACCGTGGTGGACAGGGCAGAGGAAATTTTGCAGGGAAAAAATTTGCAACTTGTCCATTGACAAGCCGGGAAAAGGTGCTTATAATATGCTGTAATCAAGAAAATGCATTGACGGAGAAGAGATCCCTGCCTGCCGCCAAAGAGAGGAGCGCCCCGGCTGAAAGCGCACTGCGGTGAGGAAGGATCGGTACCACTCCCGAGCTGTCCGTGAGGAGCGGAACGGGGCCTCCCGTTACAGAGGACACGAGCGACGGAGTATTTCCGTAAGCAGGGTGGAACCGTGGAGTAAAGCTTTTTACCTCACCCCTGAATTTTGTCAGGGGTGAGGCTTTTTGTCACCCCAAGAAAGGAGAATATGACCCATGAGCGAAGAAAACATCTATACCTTTGAAAACCCGGAGTATCGCAAAACCTATTGGCACACCTGCTCCCATGTGCTGGCCCAGGCCGTTAAGCGCCTGTATCCGGAGGTGAAGCTGGCCATTGGTCCCAGCATCGAGGGCGGCTTTTACTACGACTTCGACGCCCCCTTCAACTTTACCCAGGAGCATCTGGACGCCCTGGAGGCGGAGATGCGCAAGATCTGCAAGGAAAAACTGAAGCTGGAGCGCTTTGAGCTGCCCCGGGCCGAGGCCATTGCCTTCATGCAGGAGAAGGACGAGCCCTACAAGGTGGAGCTTATTAACGATCTGCCCGCCGACGCACACATCTCGTTTTATAAGCAGGGCGAGTTCGTAGACCTGTGCGCAGGCCCCCACCTGGACTCCACCGGCCGCATCAAGGGCAATGCCATCAAGCTGACCCAGTGCTGCGGCGCCTATTGGCGCGGCGACAGCAACCGCAAGATGCTTCAGCGTATCTACGCCGTGGCTTTTCCCAAAAAGGAGGAGCTGGACGAGTATCTGAAGCAGCGGGAGGAGGCCCTCAAGCGCGACCACAATAAGCTGGGCCGGGATCTGGAGTACTTCACCACCGTGGACTATATCGGACAGGGCCTGCCCATTCTGCTGCCCAAGGGCGCCCGGGTCATTCAGCTTTTACAGCGCTGGGTGGAAGATGTTGAGCAGAAGCGGGGCTACCTGCTGACCAAGACCCCCCTCATGGCCAAGCGGGAGCTTTATAAAATCTCCGGCCACTGGGATCATTACCTGGACGGTATGTTTATCCTGGGCGACCCCCACGACGAGACCAAGGAGTGCTTTGCCCTGCGGCCCATGACCTGCCCCTTCCAGTACCAGGTGTATCTGAACCGCCAGCGCTCCTACCGCGATCTGCCCATGCGCCTGGGTGAAACCTCCACGCTGTTCCGCAACGAGGATTCCGGCGAGATGCACGGTCTTATCCGCGTCCGCCAGTTCACTATTTCCGAGGGCCATTTGGTGCTGCGCCCGGACCAGCTGGAGGAGGAGTTCAAGGGCTGCCTGGAGCTGGCCAAGTACTGCCTGGGCACCGTGGGCCTGCTGGATAAATGTACCTTCCGCTTCTCCCAGTGGGACCCCGCCAACCCCAACAACAAGTACGAGGGCACCAAGGAGCAGTGGGACGAGGCCCAGCGCGTCATGGGCCAGATACTGGACGATTTGGACGTGAAGTACGAGATCGGCATCGATGAAGCTGCATTCTACGGCCCCAAGCTGGATATTCAGTATAAGAACGTCTTCGGCAAGGAGGATACCCTGGTCACCATCCAGATCGATATGCTCCTGGCTCAGCGCTTTGGTATGTACTATATTGACGAAAACGGCGAGAAGGCTCTGCCGTACATCATCCACCGCACCTCCTTGGGCTGCTATGAGCGCACCCTGGCCTACCTCATTGAGGAGTATGCCGGCGCCCTGCCCACCTGGATGGCACCCGAGCAGGTGCGCTTCCTGCCCGTCACCGACCGGGCTGCCGACTACTGCGCCGATGCAGCCAAGGCTTTGGAGAGTCAGGGCTTCCGGGTGGAGGTGGACTACCGCAACGAGAAGATCGGCAAGAAGATCCGCGATGCGCAGATGGAGAAGGTGCCCTACATGGTAGTGGTAGGCGACCGCGACATGGAAAACGGAACCGTCTCTCCCCGGCACCGGGCCGACGGCGATCTGGGCGCCATGTCCCTGGATGCGTTTGTCGCCCTGCTCCGCCAGGTGGTGGACAGCAAGGCCAAGAAGTAAAAATTAAAATCCAAAAGCACCGAGCGCCCC
>ENA-UONV01000930-UONV01000930.1-human-gut-metagenome-genome-assembly--contig:-CS4-NODE-930-length-28987-cov-10.551396_pt1 | contig 28987 bp, 27 predicted proteins | sample MGYA00242461_ERZ724008 | MGnify/ENA metagenome assembly ERZ724008 | reverse complement strand
ACTCTTTTTTCTGGGATAAGTTCTTGTATGTATTTAATAAATACCAAGACGAATACGATGAAGAAAGGTTGAAAGCAACTCTCTTATCTTCCCTGCAAACTTATAAAAGTAAGTTACTGAGGAATGCTTATACCAAGCAAGCAGAGTTCAATCAAGAGTTAACTTCATTTGAGGTATTATTTGACAATAATAAAGAGCTACTTGATGATTCCGATGAGACCAGAATAAAGGAGGAACAATCTCAAAGATTCCATCAATACATGAAAGAACACCTTACACCAGATGAATATCTGGTTATGCAAATACAACTTGAACCTCCCAAATGGTTTGAGTCTCGTATCAAAGATTCCCATGGCAAGCTTTCTATATTGCATCTTATAGATTACTTTGAGTTACCCCGGGATAAGTTTGCAGTTAATATGTTTTCCCGGATGAGGAAAACCATTCAGAAGGTTTTAGAACAAGCTGCAGTAGACCTTAAACAATGAAAAAGGCCAGAGCAAGGTTATTGCTAACCTCACCCCGGCCCCACTTAACCAACTCAACTATGGTTCAGTTTAGTCTTCTATTTCCATACTGGGATGTAATCCCTTATACCATAAGTCTGATATGGATAATGGTACAAATACTCTTAGAGTCTGAGTCCAACCTATATAATCTAAATTAGGAGTACTTCCTCTATACATGGGGATTATAACCCTTACGTACATTTGGTTGATTCCAGAAGGATTTGGTATAGTTGGGCCTACTTCTAAACCTACCTCACAAGTATAGGCAGAACCTGGTACACACTGTATATTACCCAGAACTGTTGAGAGCACCATGGAAGGATTATCGGTCAAACCTTGCTGGTCTTCTTTTACCTGTTTTTGTATGGATTTCAAAGCTAATAACCATTTAGGATTATTACCTACTAATTCATACAAATTACGAGTTCGTAGAGTAATATAAGTTATATCAGTAAATGTTTCTGCTACGTTTACTGCAGCTATGAATATTACTCCGAATGGTGTCAGTCTCATCTTCAGAGTACCTTTACTGGTAGTCGGAGATATATACTGAGATATGGGAGTAGATACTACAGTAGGAGAACCTGACATGAATATATTATCCATGGCTACAGCTAAAGTCAAAGCTGGGTCTTTACTTATCCTTTCAACTGTAGAACTATGCTCTGGTAATAGAGGAGATAAATAGGGTCTTACTGCAGAATTATAGGGACACACACATAAAGTACCTAATATCTCGGCTCGGTCTGGTAAAGTAAATCCACCATTTACCGACCACACATTATCTTCTGGGTCTAAGTAGTTAGCTTCTTTACTTAAGTTTCTATGCATGATGGTTAGGCCCCAATCCGTATATATGGGCAACCCAGTATCTGGGTCATTGCCATTTTTTATACCCCATATACCTATGGCCTTTAAGTAATCATAGATGTAATTTGCTAAGGTATCAAAAGTACGTGGATTACTGTAGTCCCTGAATAAAGTTACCCCTTTGACTTTTAAGCTTTTAATAGCTACTCTTACAGTCCCCTGAATTCCTGTGTCCGTATCGATTTTAGATAACTCATAGTCTACTTCTACACCATTACCTTGGGTAATAGCCAAAGAATCAACCACCTGAGAATTGCCCTTTATATTAGTAGAATCTAACTTACTCTCTACAGATTGAACCCGACTCTTCAGGTCAAGAATATCCAAAGGATTCATTCCGTACGGCTTTACTGGAAATTGACCTTGAATGGGTACCAAACACAAAGTATAGTTCATGGCTGCCATGATTGACTTATACCTCATGCTCGTAGTCTGGCTATTCCACTCAGGTCTCCATCCAACCAAGTATACTCCTATGAGAGAATCTACATTCTTGTTGAAAGGCATCCCTGAATCAGCCAGGAGTTCTAACATCCTTTCATAATCCCAAGAAAGTACCTCATCAAGGCCATACACCTTGTCAAAGGTTAACCACCCACAGGTGAAGTTAGTTACACTGGGGGGATTTTCACTTCCATCGGGACGATAGGTATGAGTTGCTTTTACAGCAAATGCCACCAGCTTCTGAGGATTACTTAGACTTGGCCATCCACCCGATGGTTGTACTCCATTAAAGGTAAGTACATCCGGAGCTATGTGACATAACCCATCAGGAGTGGTGTAGGCATTGAATACTTGGCCTGCAGTGTTATCCTTATTTGAAAGAAATACCCTACGAGCTCTTCCCAAGATATTAGCCACTCCAGAAGGTAATGTACTCGGCTTCTTGAATACACTGGTTATGGTTACATTCTGTTGGGTAGTATCTACCCAGTCGAAGCCGCAAATAGGACCGGTACCAGCCGTTATGGCAAGAGGTTCCATAACCTCTTTAGATTCTATCAAATCTCCGTAGACTTGGTAGAACCTCGGTTGTACTATCCCATTTACTACTTCGGTTACATTATTCTGTGCCATGGTTATATTTTTAACTTATCGAGGTTCTCATCGATGAATATTAAGGCCTTGGTTAAGGATTCTACCAGTTTCTGGTTCACTGAGTCATCTTCGAGTAGAGCCACGTCATCGGGATTATCCTGGAATAACCACTCGAGAAGTACTCCCCAGTAGTTGTTGCCCATCAGTACAGTGAAATTGGCTTCCTTATCAGGGTCACCATCTGATGGGTCTGTTCTGTGTTTATAACCATCTGTAGTGGGGAAGTCTTCCTGCAGTTGTTCGAATATTACTGTAGCAAATAAATCCGAACGGGTTTGTCCTTTGGTGGTATATATTTCAAATCCCCGGGCAGTGCACCATTCATTCCCCATGCCTGCAGCATTGTTATGGAGGGATAGCAGAAACTTAGCTCCCCCTCGAGGAGTATCTAAGTTATTTGCAATTTCTTTTCTTCTAGACAGTCCGATTTCGGTGTCCTTGGTATTGGTGAATGCTACTTCGAATCCTTCCCGTTTAAGACGTTCTGCCAACATCTTACCCACTTTTCTACTCCACAGGTATTCCTTGTGTCTGCCATCTGGAGATTGTTTCCCTGCCACATCTGACCCATGAGCAAAGTCGATGATGGGCAATAATCTTCGTGCCATGTTATAATTTTTTAAGGTACATTAGTTTTAATCCGTTTAGATACATACCAACAGATTGGTCCATATTAGAAATTGTAAATTGGTCCTTTGGTATATATATCTGTTCAATTACCATATCTTTTATTGCCTCATTATCTTGAGGCTCAAAGATATTTGACAGAGATTTACCATTACAGGTGAAGTTTGATAATAATCCGCATAACTCGGAATATTCATTGTTCACCAGGCTCTCTACCTTCTTTATGGTCGACTCTTTATTATCGATATGATTTTCAAACCTTATACGTAGTATTGCGTATTTAATGATATGGCCCAAGCAATTGAATTCCCTACGTATCAATATCTGAGCTTCAGTTATACCTATGGTAGAGTCAGCAGCTCCATCAAAGAATTCCTTTACCTGTTGTGATGATTCTGATACCACGGTTACCTTTTTATTTAGGTTCCAGATGGTATATACGAACATTACTACCATCACTAGAACCAATACCATAAAGATACCGAATATCACTTTAAGTGCCCCATAATTTGAGGCAGCTTCAGCCAGTTCAATCGAAGATTTGGTTAGAGATTGAACTACATGGTCAAGTTTGGGGTCTTCCTGAGCAAAAGAAGATAGTAGAGTTATTAGAGAGAAGTTAAGCATATACAATATAGATTACGGCAGTAGTTTGTTCAAATACAACAGAACTGTCCTCGGGTTCAAAATATTTTACATTTACGGGTAGGTACTTGTTGACAATATTTACCAGAGTCTCTCTTACCTTATCACTATAGTCGGATGGATGTTCTGATTGTATTTGTTCCCTTTCAGCCTTTATCTCTTCTTCGGTTGCATCGGGATTCATCAGCTTCCACTCTTCCAATAGTTGTTCTTGAATCTCATGGTCTTTCATTACCATAAAGTCCCACTGACCCTTTGGTATACCAATAGTGAGAATCATTGGGACACATTCCCAACAATCTGTCTCGGTATCATAAGTAGCTGAAGGAGTATCAAAGTGAGAGATAGTATCATAGTTTACAGAACCATCACCTATAGCTTGAGCTATTGAGGCTTTGGTACTTTCATCTACTTCAGTTAGAGTAAATGTCACTCCGTAAAAACGGCCTAATATTTCATAAAACCGTCGAGTACCTCTTATCTTGTACAAAGATATGGCGTATCTTAGAACTAACCGGTAATCAGCAGTGGGAAAACCCCTGTCCTCTTTTACCCAATTCTCTAGATTCTCCTCTGTATAAGGTTCTCCCTTAGTTAATACGCCATAAGCATAAGGAATGAACCCAAAGTATTCCCATAGATAGTTCAGGAATATAGGATTAGCTTTATCCACATCCAAACATTCCATGAAATTATCTATATCGGGCATTACCTCAGTATCGAAATAGCCAGAACATACATCTATGAACCTTTCGAATATACCCTTGCCTTCTGAATCCTGATAGGTATCATTAGCTTTGTAGTAATGGTCGAAAAGATTACTGAAGATGTAATCCCTGAAGAATGTCTTCACTGGATTAAACCACTTCATTGATTATGAGTGTTATGTTATCCGAACTGATAGTAGGGATATTATAGTTGTGTGGAATCAGGTCTACCAATCTACCGTTGCTTCCCATAGGTTGAGTAGTTAATTGATATATGGTTCCGTTTTCGTAGTTTGCGTTTTCAACCGGTAAGTTAATAGTAAGGCTGAACTTTGACTTTGTCAGAGTTACCTCAAGAGGTTTACCATACTGACCCGAGTATAGAGCATTACCAGATAAATCCCTGTTAGCATACACCTTATATAAGGCATTACCGTTTTCTATTACGGTCTGTATGTAACAATTCTCAAAATCAGATTCCGGAGTAGAAGTTGTAAAGGATATCATCTTAAAATAGGTGATATTCAGTGCTGGCACTGATACTATCTCTTCCGTATTCTGAGAGTTAATGTTTATGGCTATCGGGTATGGTAGTAAATATAGTTCAGTTATGGTAAGGAAGTCAACCATGGGTTGATTATCCATAAGAGCGTACAAATCTGACTGTCTTACCGGTTTATTGATATCAGAGTTTTGATAGTTATAAGCATCTAACAAGGCCTTCTTTACCTGATTGCTTATATCTATAGATTTGAAAGACTTCCTACCGGTTATCTCGGCCGATAAATAAATCTTAGCTGCATGTGTAGAATATACACTTACTCGAGTAGTTAATACCTTGGATGATTCCATCCTCTGCCTTACATTATTGATAAGCTCTGTGCTTGCTTCAGAACCACCGTCGGGGGTGATATATACTTCTACATACCTTCCGCAAATGTAATTGCAGTAAGCCTTATCTACCCCATCTATCAACATAGCTATGGCTTCATAATCCTCCTTAGTGATAGCTACCCCAAGAGTTTTGATACTCAACGGGATATGTTCTTTAAGTGTATCAAAATCCTCATAGTCAGAACCTCCAGTAGCAGCTATGGTATTTGTAAGAGTAAGGCCAGAAGTTACATCCGTCATCACAGTGGGAACTTTATCAAACTGGTTTGCGGGTATATTACCGTTTGCACCATAGGTCAGATAATACTGTCCCTTAATGAGTGAGCCTATAGTTGGTTTTCTACCGAACTGACCATCACCGAATACCAGATACGGAGTGAGAGTAGTATCGAGTTCTACCTTGTATACCTTATCACCTGGACCTGAATAAGCAAAGGTATCTACCAGAGTCCAGGCCTCTCCACCAATGGTAAGTACCATAGAACCCTCTACATACTTCTTATCCGTAGGTAAGTCTCCCAAAGTTATGATAATATCATGAGAGGTATAAGTACCCAGTTCTACTTCTTCCACGGCCTCTTTCTGAGCTACCGGTACTTTATAAGTATATGTACCCCTTTCAATAGTTACATTGCGAGTAGTTATCCACTGTTTACCATCCTTTGAATTGAATATAGTGTTCTGGGGTACTTGTATATCTACCGGGAAAGGACTCCCGTCTTGCATATATACTGTTAAGTCTACTGAAGATGGGATAGCTGATTTTATGTGGTAATCTACCAGCTTAGCATGCTTGTACAATGACGAGTACCTTCGGCAGGTTGGAAGGAAAGCTTCTCTTGCCATGCCATCAATGTAGTAGTGTATCACCTCAGCAATACCTGCAAAGATTGAGAGTGTAAGTATGAATATATTACCTTCACTCATATCCGTTATCTCTGGAACCCTTTCATTCAGAGATTGAATTAGTTTGGCTTTTATGTCATTATATGACCTCTGAAAGGGAGTGAGCCAGGGGTTGCTAGTAGACATTTGTTGTGGAATTATTTAAGTTATACTGAAAGTTTAACTCTTCTACCCTCCGAGAGTTCTGCACCTTGAAGTATATAAGGAGTCTTATGGATTCCTTAGTGGGTTTCAGAGCAAATACCTTTAATGCCGTTATCCTTGGTTCCCAGGCTGCTATACCATCCTTCACGAAATTTTTAATCATGAGGTTGAGAGCACTTGTGTTAGGTTCTTCCAAACATTCCCAGGTTCGAGAACCAAAGTCTTCTTGTCTGAATCTTTGGCCTATTTGATAGGTTAAGATAGCTGTGAGGTTCTGCTTTATTAAAGCAACATCTCCTCGGAGTATATACCATCCTATCTTTGGTACTACTCTGCCATCTGGCAGCTGTACTGATTCTAGTTTCCCATCGCTCCCGACTGCTTGTTCAAGCTTTATAGGGAAATAGGCACCACTACCAATACTGTTGAGTTGATTATAGTTTGCCATCAGTTAGGTTGTTTAATTGTTTCACTTTCAATATCCTCCACCTTAGTCTCTTCCAGTTTAGAACTAGCCCAAGATGCAGCAGCAGTTTTCAAAGCAGCACCTCCGTCTTGAGGTTTAGGGGCCCAATTAGTGAATGTCTGCTTTATTTTATTTAGGTCTTGCTCGATTTTGTTTAACCTTTCCACTACTGAATTGGATTCAGGAATACCAACTTCTCCCCCCTGCATTATAATGTTATTCGCATCGACGTTTATGTTACCGTCTAGAGACTTAACAATTATATCTTGTTGGATTATTGCAGTTAATATTCCCGATTCACTTTCATCCAGTATAATCTTATTACCCTTGGGAGTAATAAATCCCAATACATGAGGCTTATCCAATTCCGGAGGCATTTCTCCGATTGCCCACCCATGATAAGACCATAGGGGATGTCTTGGGTCTCCGTTTTCAAATTCCACATATACTATAGAACCTTCACGAGGAGACAACCATTTGAATCCCGAACCAGGACCTCCCTGCTGATGTTTGGGATAGGCCCATACTTCTACACCTCTTAAGATACTTGGAAGGTGTACACATACCTTGTTTTGAGAGTCAGGGTCATCGGAGGTTATTACTATACCTCGATAGGTAGAATAGAACCTTCCAATAGCCTCTATACCTCTCTGTTGAATCAGTTCATATAAGGTCATTGTTCTCTTGGGCTTATGTTCCTACCAACTTGAAAATCCATCCTTGAATCTACTTCTACCCTGTAATCAGTGGGGTTATCAGGATTCTGATGTACTAATATTTGACGACCTGCTCTTTGGGGATTTTCTTTGTCTTCTTTCTTCCAAGTTGAATCTCGGTATCTCTTTACTTCTTCTTTAATCCTACTGGGTATCTTCCAAGCACCCGTAGTATAAGATTCTTCAGCTACATCATGAGCCTTTTGGAATACTTCCTGCATGTTTACCGAAGTAGATATCTTATTTAGTATGGAGTTACGTGACTTCTTCTCGAAAGTAACCTCAGTAAAATATCCACCGGTGTCAAAGTTATGTTCAACTTCTTTTGCATACCAGTCATCGGAATATCTTTGACCGACATTCTTTATCTCGATAATCTGAGAAGATTTCATGTTGGGATTGCCTACAAACTTAGCTTTAGCCTTAATCTGACTATTCACTGATTCAATGATGTCATTAGACATAAAGCTACCCATGGTCATGAATAGAGGGTCAGCTACCACTCGTACACCAGGTACTTGTATTTCTACCTCCATTTCTATTAATACCTTCTGTCCAACCTGATATCCACCAGCTGGTTGTATTATAGTTTTATCGGATGTTTTTTGTAAAGCTCTGTACCCAGATTTCCAGTTCCTATCATCTATAACTTTATTATTCTGACCTTTAGCATAATCTTTAGTACCTCTAGTAGAATAATCTATAGGGTCAACTAATATCAGTACTTTCCTTTTAATAATGAAGTTAGATACTTCATCGGGAGGCTGAGGAAGCTTAGGCTTTTCCTCTTCTTTTACCTCTTCACCCGAGCTTACTTTTTGAGCATAGCTTTTTATAGCATTCTCAAACTCTTTCAACTCATTCAGATACTTTTTCCATTCAGCTTCTATCTGAGAATTATAAGTTTTAACTTCTGCCTCAGTTAAAGAAGGATTTGAAGCTATCTTTTGTTGAGCATCAGTTATAGAACTGTATACAGGAGGTTTTTTAGAAGGGTTGTTTACTTGACGACAAATGGATTTGCTTGGTACTATAGCTCTTTCAAACTTTGCCATTCGAGTAACATCTCTTGGCTCCATAAGTATCTCAGGCTTATTCCTTCTTACATAGGCGTCTGGCTTACATGGGTCATCATTGGTAGGTATACATTGAACTACCTCTGTTTCCACAGTTTTAGTATCAGGGTCTATACTTGAAGCTTTACCAGCTTCTATACTTTGTACGTATTTAGTTTGAACCCTGAACTCTAACAGTTCTCCAGTTCCACCAGCATAGGTATATGCAAATACCGTTTTACCTGACTGCTTTCCATTGTGTATCTCTATCTTGTTATCACGAGTGTCTACAAAGTTAGGACCTCCTGGCATAGCCTTAACTATACCCACTAACTGAGAGTATTTGTTTAAGAATGTAGCCGAACCTGCAATTACAGTACCTTCTGCAAATGTGGCCGGTATCATCTTTAACTTATATCTATCAGGGTCCTGAGCAGGTTTAGAAAGGTTCTCTGGAGTCAATTCAAGTATTTTTACTCCTACTAACCCATCATCTATCTCCTCAGAGTTTTGTATTTTTGTATAACAAGGTAAGCAAGGCTTACTTTTCTCTTTGCTCTGTTTTGCCATCACATGGTTGATTATCGGTTATTACCAGAGCTGTACCAGCTTTCTGAGAGTAATCCGTTACAATTAAAGGCATCTTACCCAAGGCTAATTCCTTGAATACCTCCAAGTACTCGGTTTTATTACCCACAAATTTTGAAGGTTCGGCTTCCAAGAACATCTTTGCATCAGCAAATTCTATGGTAAACTTTACTCCCTCTGGTGTAAACTCTATCTGATGACTCTTTATGTTGACCAATCTTACAGGACCGGATTTGAAAGAGCTGTCACTGAATATCCATCCCCACTGTATCTTCAAGGGCATCTTGAATTGTAAAGAGGGATGGTCCACTATTCCTACAAAGTCAGTTACTATAGTAAACTTACCTTTGTCTCCTTTACCTTCTGTGTACTTGTAGTTGAAGTTCTCGACTTCCATACCGATGGGAATGCCATTGAACTCGTCCATAATAGGAGAGCCAGCTCCATCGAATATGGCAAGGTATGGAGTACCATTACCGTTTACGAGAATGGGTTTACTATCCTCCATAATTCGGTATGATTAACTCCATATCCTCATGAACATCTTCGAAAGGATTGAGAATATCATTGGCATCCGCAATTACTCCCCACATTCCAGAATCTCCATAGTATTTGAAGGCGATGTTTTGGATTGTTTCTCCTTCAAGTACCGAATGAATTATATGGTCTGAAGATATTGCAGATATATTCCTTTCCAAAGATACATCCCCGTCTGGGAACTTTATTACATAACTGTCCTCATAGGGACTTGTTCCTGGGATAGTAACCATAAGTATTTAATTTTGTGTGCCTACTCTCTCCGTATCGGAGTTTTCTAGAGAATTTACTTCCCCACCATCATAGATTACTCCAGGCGTATACTGCAACTTACTAGCAGGGATTATTTCTTCCCAAGTTCGATTGTTTTTAGTTACCCTTTTGAAGGTGAGTGTTTGGGTTGCACAATTAGGTAGTAGCTTAAGGTCAAAAGGTTGACTTACAGTACTTGCAATCCTCTGACCAGTCTCTGGGTCATTATCATACCTTTTCCTCATACGAGCTGCATTTTGAAAATGAGTTAATTCATATGGAGCTGAAGCTAGTATGAAAAGGTCGTCTTCAAATAATCCAGAATTACCCCACTGAATTCTTAGGGTAGGGGGTGATGCAGAATAACCGTCAGCTCTTGCCCAGGATTCGAGCAATCTACATTTATTCACCACATCGTCTCTGTGTTCAGCATCTACTGAATACCAAGAGATGTCGAATGTTATTGTATCTTCTCCTCCAGTGTAGAAATAAAAGGGGTTATTACGTCCCATGGATTTAACTGCAGCCCAAGTAGCATTAGGTTCTACTCGTAATCTGTCAGGCCTGTTTTGAATCACTAAACTTACAGCGGGTGATACATTCAGGTTAGCAATAACAATGTCGTTCTTTATCAGTTCAGAAGTCAACTTGTTTGCTACAGTATAATCTATGGACTTAGCCTTCAAAATCTGTTCAGGAGAAACCCCAGCTGTTTCAGCAGCTATACGATTCTGAGTCCAAGGGTCCTGAGCCTGAGCTAAAGAGAACGAACCCTTTCGGGCTACATGCAGATTCTTTGCGTCATAGGCTTTACCCATCTTATTGGGTTCTGCCTTAGCCATTGGAGAAGTAGCCCTGTTTATGAGTATCAGGGCTCTCCATACTTTATTGAGAGGAGATTGGAATATCCTCCCTTGCTCAAGGTCAACTACTTCTTGAGCTACTTTTCCTAAAGGTTTTCCTATGAGCGATGCCATGATTTATTAGTTTACTCCAGCAGCTACATTTATCTCTGAATCTCTTTCACCAAGGTACTCTTCCAGGAACTTCTTACCATCCATATTGATAGTTAAGTGAGTACCTCTATTTTCCCGATTGTTGAGCTTATCAGTATAAACTCCGAGCATCTGTACTAACCACCGTATCTCTTGGATAGTTAACATTTGGAGATTATCCTTTTGTTTATAACCCTCTCGGCTGGCTTTGATAGCAGATGCCAGGTCATTTGTAGCCCTGGTATTTTCATCTTGAGCAGACTTGTTACCTTTAATAGCACTGTATATCATGGGCCCAAATATGGATATACCAGTAATAGCTAACCCAAGTGGACCTCCGAATAACCCGAGTAATCTAGAACCAAATCCCAGTATGCCTCTACCCACAGAAGCCAAAGCTCCTCGGGATGCCGCACCTGCTGCTGCCCCTGCAGCGGTACCCATTAAACCCCGAGTCATCTGACCCGCATTAGTAGTAGTAACCATTGCAGCAGGTACTGGAGTCCATCCAGAAGCTCCTCTACCAGTTTGGGCATAGTATCTACCATTGGCTCCCATTTTTGCTGGAATATTACCATTATAGAAATAACCGGGTAATCCAGCCATACCTGCAATGATAGTCGCACTTGCTCCAATACCAGCTTTCCTTTGAGCTATGATGGCTCTCTCCATGTTTAAATAACCCTGAGCAGACATAGTGGCTTGAGACCAGCCGCCCATCATTAACCTTATCATGGTTTTGAAGGATACTTGAGAGTCACCATTCAGTAATAACCAACGTGCTCTCAGTCCCATCCAAATAGAACCTATCTTTAAACCAACTGCAGCTATAGCAGCAAATCCCGCTATCCATGGACCAAATGGAGTTGCCATTAGGTCACGAAGCTGAGATATGGCCCAACCGAGCATATCCAGAAATCCCATTATAATAGGATTCTTACCCAGGGCTTCACTGAAAGTAGTCATAAGGTTCTCGGCAGCAGATTGGATAATATCAATTTTACCTGCAAGGGTTTCCATTCGTTTCCCTACTACCTCTTCAGCAAATCCCGCAGAATTGTTTTGTATCTTATTTAACAGGTCAAAGTAACCTTCAGTATCACGCATGATTGCAACTGCAGCACGCATACCACGTACACCAAAGATACTCTTGAATACAGCATTCTGGTCTATAGTAGACAATCCTTGAGTAGCTTCTTCTATTTTACCTAAGATTATGGCAAAATCTTGAAGGTCTCCATTGGCATCTACAAAATCCTGTTTACTCAGTCCTAATCTAGCTAAAGCCTTAGCTCCCTTAAAGTTAGGATTGGTTAATGACTGAGTCAGGTAGTCTGCCATATTTCTTATAGAAGTACCTGCCATAGAACCCTGAATACCTGCATTACCCAGAGTACCTATCATGGCAGCTACTTGTGGTAACTGCTGTCTCAGAGTTACCATGGATGCAGCTGAGTATTTTATAGATTCAGCTAAGTCTACCATGGATACATTTGATGACATAGCCGCCTTAGTAAGCTGGTCTCCAACTACATTAGCTGCATTTTGACCCTCTAATTTGAAGGTCCTCATGATATTGGTCAGTAAGTCAGCTGTGCCTCCTTTACCTCCCAACTCCATGCCCGTGGCATTAGCCATCATGGCTGCACCAGATATCATTTGCTGAATCTGGTTTGCATCATTACCTGCCATTGCCAAGTATTTCATACCTGAAGCTATATCCCTTGACATGAACATGGTCCTTAAACCTAATGTCTGGGCAGTTTCGGATAACCCAGACATTTGATTTTCGGTAGCTCCAGATATAGCTCCCACTGAAGTCATCATGTCTATGAAATCAGCTCCGGTTTCTATAGTAGTGGTTAATGTTGATACTATCGAACTGGCCACACCACTGGCTATATTAGCGTACGACTGAACTGCGGTTAAGTTAGCCTGTACAGCATTCTTAGCATCCCTATGTAAACCTCGGATGACTGAGCTAGCTTCTCTTGCCTGGTTTGAAAACCTATCTTGAAGGACAAGGGCCACACCTATCTCTAGTTGTCCTGCAGAAGGACTACCACTTGTAAAAGCCATATAGTTTCAGATTTATCGAACAAAAGAGAGCTGCCCTACTTTCCTTTGGGCAGCTCTTTCTCAAGGGCATTGTAATATGCTTCGGCGGCTTCTATAAATTTCTTCCTTCGCCGCCAGGGGAGCTTTGCTAGAGTGTTAAAGTCAATACTAATATTAGCTTTAACAATGTATAGATATACATCTTCTAGTTCTCCCGTGGGTAGAAAAAATTATCTACCGCCATCACTGGTACCATAATCTTCTGTCCCGTTTCGGGGTCTTCGATTTGAGTAGTACCGTGGAATAGGGGGTCAAACCCTTTGATAGCAGACCTTATGTCCATCATATCTTTTGGGCTGAACATCCGGAAGTTCTTCACGGGTTCATAGTTGTCACCAACCCTCAGTTTGAGATTACGAGCGACTAACTCCTGATTTTTGGTACGTTCACTTGCGGGGAGATTTAAGACGTAGGCTTCCCCGCGGGCATTGAGGAGGTCGAAGCACATCTCTTTCCCACTTTTAGTAGTGAACTGTATTTCCGAGGTTTGTTTAGGTACTGGGTAGAATGGGATAGCGTTAGGTTTTGCTTCCATCTCTTCCATAGTTGGAACTACACCGTAGTCGAAAAGGAACTCTTCCTGAAGGTTTATTTCATAGTCTACTTCACGAACTTGACCATCGGCTGGACCATCCCAAGCATACCTGAAGTCAAGTATTTCCCCAAGAGAAAACACCCTGGAATTTACCATGATTGCATACCTGTCGAGTGAGGGCATTTTCTGCACATCTTCGGGGGTAAGCAATCGAGTTGCTGTTATATCAGTATCAGTTACAATGCCTGCAATGAACTTTGATATGTTCATGAAGGTTTTGGCATCTACCGGATTAGAAAGGATATCATCATCCTCTCCATTCTGTTCCCTTATAGTTACCTCGTAACCACTGGGGAGTTTGAAGGTAAGTTTCTTACCATAAAGTGTTTTGTCTTCCATGTTGTTGAGTTGTTAAGTGTATTCTTCTGAATATAGTCTTGGATACGAAAAAGGGAGAGTTCATTGCTGAGCTCTCCCTTGGTGATTCACTATTACAGCTTCTCGCAGGTGTCTACTGAGAACTCCAAATCCTCCAGAGTGTTGTCCGAACTCATTCGGTCTAAGTCCTGTCCGTTTACCTTGCAAGGCCATACTCCGGTACAAGTCCAGGAATTAAGGATAGATACTCCATCCTCGGCCAGCTCATTGATAAGTACGGTTTCCTTGTACTGACTTGGGGTTAAACCTCCCCCGAGCAGCATATCCTGTACTGACATCAGCCAATCCCATAACCAGGTATCTGAACCAGAAGTTGTCTCCAGCTTAGATGCAGTTAAGTTACCAACTGATACCCTGCCACCGGTCTTTACGTCGTAGTTTACATCCCCGTGTGCAACCTGTTCGATACTTATCTCAGGTACAGTTACCTTCTGAAAGAGGAAGGGGTTGATGGGGTGCTTGACAAATATTATTTGCCATAAGAACTTCTTCCTCGGGTTTTTTACTTTAGCTCCTGCCATAGTATTTATCGTATTTATTTGTTAGTTATTCTGGGCAGAGATGGATACTTCACCGGTGCTCTTGTTTACAGCAATGTCGATGATAACATCCATTTCGATATCCTGCATTGGAACAACCTCCTTATACTTCAGCTGAGCCCGATATTTACCCTGGCGAACGTCGGCCTCATTGTTTATCTGAAGCTCTTCGTAACTCTGGGCATCCTGGTCACCTATCCACTCATAGGAAGTGATGGCATTGCGGGTCTGCAGGTCATCCAGAATTTCTTTTGCTTCGTGATAAATGAGTTTCCACGTATCGAAGGTATTGGGCTCTTCGATGTAGCTCTCTAAAATCGGCCGGAGGTTTTTCTTCAGATAGAGATTGAGACGAACTATGGAGATGAATTTCTCCGAATCGTCTACTGGGTTCGAAGTGAAACCATGCCAGAGCATAGTGCGCTGACCCTGGGTCCTGGTGTTCTTTATTACGAACAGGTTCATGTACCACTGAGCGAACTCGTTAAGAGTATCCACTTCAGCAGGTCCTCCCAAGTTCTTCATCACCGGACCGAGTGCCGATACGATTACACCCCGGTTCATACCGGAGAACGAATACCAGGGACCGTAGGTAGAAGCGCAGATGGCATCGAGTCCCACTACCGAACCCAGCACATCGCATTTCTGGAGAGAGCCATTCTCGTTGTAATACTTGATACCACCTCCGAAATATGCCACTTCTTTCTTGGCACCAATGGTCTGTACCAGAGTCTTCAGTGCCGAAAGGGTCTCTTCGGGAGTTGCTGGGGTACGAGTGTCAGGAGCATACTTAGGCACTTCCACATACAACATCTGTTCGAAGATGTTGTGTACATCGGCAGCTACAGAGGTATATACCTTGGTATAATCCGTAGGCAGATGCTGATGTATGTGAGAAAGGATTACCGAATATGCCTCGTAGTAGGCCTTGCTTGCCTGATATGCCGAGAGCCATTCGTCTGCCGTAGGAGTAGCCCCTGCATTACCCTCAGTACACTGCATATATACGTTGGTATCGGAAATTTCCTCGGCATCCACGGTACCTTCCGTTATCTTACCCACAGTAATCATCGAGTTCCAGTTGGAGAACTGACGAAGAATGGATATGATATCTTCCATGGTCTGAATACCGGTTGCCAGATTTGCCATGGTACCCTGACCATCGCCTGCCTTACCCTGGATTGCCTCAAAAGTGATGTTGGGAGCATTATCCAGGAAGTTCTGCAGAGTATTCACATTTATAGAGGGATTGGTTACTCCCTCGGAAGTGTTTGCAGATACTGCCGAGAAGAACAGCATTTCGTTGAGCATGCTGTCGTAAGTCGGAATATTGGTAGTATCATCCCGGCCACCATACTGAATGATGCTTGCACGGAGTATTGGTTCCGTGGATACATTCAGCTTCAGGTAAAAAGGACGATTGAGATTAACTCCCGTATCATCCAATACCGGAGAACCAGCCTCTCGAGTACGTATGGCCATGTGCATAGAGAGACTGTTCTCAGCCCCACTCGGGTCGGAAATAGTAATGGAAATAACCGAAGAACCGTCTGGTACCGATACCGAGGGAACTGCCTGAGAAGAAGCCGGTGTTACCGACATAGGCTTTGCCCAACCATAAGTAGCCCCAACTCCAGCTACTCGTGATACCCGGACTTTTGCACCCATTTCCAGGGCTTTCATGATGTTTGATACCGAACCATCTGGAACTATTTCCGAACCGAAGATGCGAGTGAACTGTGAGGGAGTTGCAATCAAGTCCTTCGGGTCTTCGAATGGACCCTTAGTAGTACGGGCTACTACATTGATTACACCCAACAGAGGTACACTTGATTGTACATTCAGGTTCTTAAAATTGAACCTTACTCTTGGAGTCTGTGGCATATAATTATTGATTAAGGTTATGATAGTAAAAAAGAATCCACCTCCACGTACCCTCAAGTAAGAACCAGGGTCGATTGGAGGTATAGGTGGGTCAGGCTCCTTGGGGAACCTTCAGAGTGTAATCGGCATTTTCTAGAAGCACGGAAATATCTCTTATTGGAGTAATTACCTCTGGAGGAGTGTTACCATCTAAGAGGCAATCCTGTACTTCAAATTGGTATACCTTTTCCATCAACCCATTATCCAAATCCGGCATGTTATAAAAATTAACTATCCGGAGGAATATATTTCCTGTGAATAGAAATTTGGGTTCTTCGTATGGTTTTAGGTAGCCTCTTTGAGGAACTGCCCAGAACATAATCTGATGCAACAGTCTCATGTGTTCTGCGGAATGAGCACATAGTCTTATGTTCATGTATTGTGATAGGGTTTCATAGGGTACTTCAGTTGCAGTGTAACCTATGCCCTCTTCTTTCTCTATTATCTGTCTCGGTAGTCCAATATCTCCAGGATAAAATCCTTCGGAATCAACTACTATTCGAGGGGTTTCTTTTATGCCTTTTGAGTGATTGTTACCCACTCCGAATATACTGATGTAGAAACCTTTGTCATCAGTAATCTTTTTCAAATCTTCCTTAAACCGTTCAGCATTTACTGCACTAGTTGGAAGATAGTCTTCTGGGTTTATAGTGTAGCCCAACTTGATGGCCATGTTTAATATAGCCACATATATGGACCTCTCTATGATTTCCTGAGAATTTACCATTTTACTTGATTGGGTCTTACACCATACTTTTGAAGTTCTTTACGTATCTCCGTTAGGATAAGTTGCTTGAGCTTATTCTTACCACCAGCGGCTTTGAGAGATGGTGCCCACACGGGCCGGGGTGGAATCCTATCATCATTGGAACCGAATTCCAACATAATGGCTAGTTGGTTCATAGTTAGCTTCTTCTGTGAAGAGCGTCTGATTCCAATGGGCAACCCAATTAGAACCCTCGACTTATATCTAAACAACCCAACTGACCTGGAATACAGGCCAGTCAGGTTATAGATTGGGTGTTGTCCATACCTTTCGATGGTTGAAGGAGCCAATGGTTGCCATGTTACTCCTCCACCTACTGGTGGTATTCCCAAAGTTAGTGACTTCTTTACGATTGCAAGGAGGTTGCGTGAGAATTGACTCACTGCTTTATCATATCCCCTCTGCATACTTGGCCCAAGATTACTGACTAAGGATTCTACCCTTTGCCATTCACCATTAAGCTTTACCTGAAGAACAAGGTCAGATACTTTGGGAAGTGTGATATTAACCTTCCTTGCCATTGGTTAAAAATGTTTATCGTAAAAAGCTTTCAGTTCTGTATATGCAGTTCTGATTACACCATCCCTATGATAATGGAACTCACCAGCATATCCCTTTACTCCACCGAGTTTGTTTGCCCATTTCTCTGTCCAGAAGTCGTAGTAGTTATTAGCACTGTTATGGAATAAGCAGTGTAAGCCACTACATAGGCCAACTGTTGGTAGATATAACGGACCCAAGATTCGGGATTGTATACAATGACCAAACTCGTGGTCATATACCGGCTCTTTTAATCCGGTCCTCTTTGAAAGGAATATATAGTTCCCTAAACTTACACCACCATTCATTGTAGGAGCCACATAGAAAGCAGTGCTTCTTTGTTTAAGGATTCTTTTCTCACCTTTCAAAATTATCCGGTATATAAGTCCGGCAAGGTTTTGAGGTAATTGCCAAATGTACAAAAGGATATGTACCAGAGTATGCAAGAACTTACCCAACTTAGTTTTATGGGAATGTTCTTTTAAGATACTGGACATTGCCTATTTCTCTTTTGCGTCAGCCTTTGCTTTTATCTTGAGATAGTGTGCAAAATACCCGGCAATGAAATACACTATCGGGTATATGATGAGCAGGAATGTTACCAACCCATTATCCAGCCATCTCCATATACAAGAGAAAATGATTACCGATGCGATAAGCAGGCCTATATACAACCAGCCAAGTTTTGAGATTTTCATATATTATGTAGTTTAGTTATATGGAGCTACGTTAATGAAGAAGTGTCTTACATCACTTATTACATCACTTACTATCTGGCAAAATATAGAGTATACTTTTTTACCCGATGTAGGAGCTACCTCGCTGGCATTCTGATGCATGTGTATCACATCTGAAGATGATTGTTTACTGAATGTGGGGTTTACATCATAATCCACTACAAGTGTTGCGAAGTAAGCTTCTTTGGACCAAATACTGGATAATAAAGTCACCGTTGGAGATTTGTTTGTGCCAATGTAGTATATACAGTAAGCTCCTCCCATAGATATAGCAGCAGACATATTCATAAAATTAGCTGCGCTACCATATGAGTTGTTCAACATGGTTAGATTATACGAACTATTGTAGTTTTCACTAATCCAGTCAACTATTGACTCATCTGACAGGCCCTGTATATTTGACGGTGATATGGCATAACACATGTAGAGATTGTTAGTATCTCCTGTATCTAACACGAATCCATTGAAATTACCGTTATCGGTGGCTACTATCATACCAATATTGTATGGGTAGACAATACCGTTGCCGAGTACTTTTACCCTATTATTCCCTAATAAGTATGATATTTTTGATATAGCTGTGGATATTGTATCAGATGTTGTTATCTCTAAACCACCAAAACCAGTGTTTGGCATCGATGTTATAGGGATAAAGTCTGATAGGCTTCCACTGCCGCTTACCTCTTCCCAACCAGAACTACCGGCCACTATATTACCAGATAAATATACCTTATATCCACGGAATAAGGTTTTCTTACCCTGAACCCATAGTAAATATTCTACTCGTCCCGTAGTAGGCAGTAAACCCATGGCTATGGCTATACCATAATAATTACCAGAAGTTATACCTGTATTAGATGGTCCATTTACTACAGTAGCAGCATTAGCCACAAAGAACTTTACCTTAGTATTTTGAGTACCGTCAGAAAAAGGGGTAGAATTATTAAAATCAGTTATTACTAAATTATTAGGGTCAGCCTTACCTTTGAAAAGGTTGGCTATCTTCTGCAAGGTAGTTTTCTGTGTGGCTGATATCTGAATTTGTTCGGTACCAGTGGGAGTTACGTCAGTAAACTGAGAACTACCTATTTCATGAAATTCTGCCATGATATTTATATTTATTGTTTACTTTCGTCTTGTATTCTGTTGCTTATATCCAGCTTTCTGGTCGTCATACATAGATACTATGTTGGAGAATGTGGCTACAATTAAACTATCAGTCATCTGAACTACAGTGAGATAAGCCTCAGCTTGTTGGGCAGTTGTTACTCCGGTAGTTGTAGTCCTGAATACCAAAGTCTTCCTTCTCTCTACTCCAGTAAGATTAGTGTCTGAAGTTATCAGGGATTCAGAACTTCCTCCTATCCCAGTGTAATCAATGTAAAAGTTGTCACCAGAACCGTCATCCCAGGGTATAGTAACTTTTGCCATACATTAAGTATTAAATTTAGTGATATAGAGGGGATATCCCACCCCTCTATACCAAAATCCCTCAGTCCTATGCTTTGGGAGTAACCGTAAAGGTAGTGTTGGTGTCCACCGTAACCTGTACTGCCGAACCATCCTGAGGAACATCGACTGAAGTCGGTGCAACTTCGATGAATGGGTCACCTGCAGTCTGATGGAGAGTAGCAGTTGCTTTCTGACCACCATTAGCTGTAGCAATAATCTGTTGCGTACGAGCTTCTATGGTTTCATTAGCTGCTGCAGTCAGAGTTAAGCTAAAGAAGTACTCGGCTTTTGCACCTGGGTCGCCAGCGATTGCAACACCGCTTGTAGCTGCGGTCCCGTGGGCAGTGAACTTGATTGCTGCAATATCGGCATCGATGATATCTCCAGCTCCTTTCGAGAAGGTAATCTTCTGAGAGTTGGACTTACCGATTAAGGAAATAGTACCGCCTCCTTTATCTACTGCTGGGCTAGAGTTATCGAACTCGATGAACTCAGCTGCGGGAAGATGGTTTGCTACAAACTGTTTTTTCTCAGCAACACCAGTACCCTCTACTTCAAAGGTAGCAACCTGTACTAAACGATTCCCTCGGTTAACTACTTCGGCTTTTACCTGAAGAGTAGTATCACCAGAACCAGATGATGGATTAACTACTATACCGTTCTGTTTTACTTCGGCCATTTTTTTCTTTATTTGGGTTTAACCTTGAAGGTAGTGTTAGTCTTAACGGTAGTTTCATCCTCATAGTTATTCATTTCGCTTAACTCAAGGATGTACTTAGTTAACTCCACGTACTTATCGATGTTCTCCATATAGGAGAGTATCTTTTTGGTTTCTTCTGGAGTCTCTCTCTTCAGTACTACAAAAAATAACAAAGCTTCATCATGTGCCTGAGCAACTTGAGTATCACCCGTAGGAGAATATACCTTACCATTGATTACGAACTTGTCCTGTGCCCAGTCAAAGTTCCAATAACCTTCTTTGGTTAAATGTCCATTCTCTTCAAGTGACCTCTTAGTTACATATAACACAATATTGATACCGTCTAGTTCACCTGAAACGGTTTCTTTTAATGAAGGCCAAGTTCTTATGAAGTTGTACTGAATCAATCCGTCCAGGAAGTACGGTTCATAGTTATTACCAGTATCTTCACCGTAAGACAGAATCTGGTCAAATCTCTTTAACCAGATTAGAGGTTGTTTTCCTGCATCCACTTCAACAAAGTCATTTACAATGGCCTTGTATCTGTCCCATACTCCTTTTGTAATTCTTTTCCTCCGTGCCATACCCTACTTCTTTACGGGGAAGCCTGGGTCTGGGCCATCGAGTGGTCCTGGCCTCCGGTGGTTAACTACTTTGGGAACTACTACCTTCTTCACCGTACGGCAAATAGGTAGATAGATGGAAAGTCTTTCAGCAAGCATACATAGGTTTTGTTTGAGTATATCAATAACTCCGCCGGGTTGCATTGCTTTAATAACATTGGATGAGGTTTTAGATTCAGAGTCAGTATCGTTGAAGAATTCTACCTCAGTTGGACCTGTTTGTATTCGTTTAACCTCACCTGAACCTCGGCTTGACTCTGAGGATTCGGATTCAGAACTTGAGGATGAGTTACTCTCCTTAACGGATTCTGCAGTAGCACCAACCATCAATGAAATCTGTACAACCATGAAATCATAGGCTGCCAATTCCATAATTAGCTGGTTTTCTAGAGCTTCATAATACAACTCATTATTAAATTCCTCTATGGGTACTTCGTGATTTACTAGCGGCTGAATATACAGCTGCCATTTTTCAATAAACGGTTGCTTCTCTTGAAGAGAAAGTTTACCGAAGATATCCTCAGGGATATAAGTATCAATCAGCTCATAGATACTGCCAGGCAACTGGGTATTTACCTTATCACTAACTCCAATGACTCTTGACTTGGAAAGGTTAGCTCCGCCTACGTTGTTGGTTATTGTTACCTTGACAACATAGTCACCAGGAGTTTCATAAAGATGGGAAGCAGTTACCACACCTACATGTGATTCTGTCTTCCCATCACCAAATGTCCACGTTACTGTAAAGTCATTGGGTAGTTCATCAGCGAATGCCCTGAACCTTGCATTGAGTCCAACTAGGGTAGATAAGAAATCTACCGTTTCCATAGCTTACTCGTGGTCTTCGTCCTTCAGCTCATCGAGGATAGCATTCACCAAGTCGAGCTTGGTATCACCCTCTTCCGGCTCAATCTCCAGGGAGATGGCCAGGGCCTTCAGCTCTTCCGTGTTGAACTGCTCCTTGATTTTCTCTGGAGCCTCTTCTGCCTTGGCGAGATCTTCGAACTTCTTCTCAACGGCTTCCAGGTCTACCTCCTTCTTAGGAGCAGGGGGATTAACCTTTGCACCGCCGGCCTTGAACTCGTCTGCCTTAGCTTCCTGAAGGTAACCGTTTGCAATAGCTGCTTTGATTACTCGAGTGTTGAACTGTTTTTCGGTTATCTCCACAACTTCGTTACGGAGAACCTTAATCTTGGAAGCCTGGTCGTAGAAGATACTGGCCTTCGGATTAAGTTTTATGTACTTGGGACTTGTCATAGTTAAATTGATTAAAGGGAGCGGTATAATACCGCTCCCAGGTTTGAGTTGTGAAGGTTACTCGATGATACCGGTCAGGTAGTTGTCTACGTTCATGTAGTCAGGGAATCCATTAGTTGAGAAGTCCTTCGTGGCATCGATGAGGATAGAAGCATCCTGGTACATCTTCGAGAAACCGGTCGTCAGCGAAGCATAGATAGCCTCGGTCTGGTTCGATACGATTCGCTCCGACTCCAGCATGAGCTGTTTTGCAGTCAGCTTAATCATGGCAGCTGCCGGGTCTACGAGCATAACCTCGTTTGCCGGAGTTCCGCCATGAATGTAGAAGTCTGCCGAGTTGGGAACCGGGGTCTTCAGGTTCAGGCGGGCATCGGTAGTACCAGATGAACGCAGCTTGAACTCCGGAAGGTCGAGAAGGTCTAGTGCCTGCTCTTCGCCGCCGATAATGGTACGGAACTGACGGCCCATACGGGATGCCCGAATCCATACCCGGAGGAGGTCACGATACTGGATTCCCTTTGCAGTATCGCCTACGCCGATAGCCGGGGCCGACTCGGAACCGTCCAGTTTGTTACCCTTGACGAGGACATCCATTGCCAGTGCATCCATGGCATAACCCAGCTGAACGCCGAAGTCACGGAGGAAGATAGCCATGACGTCCATCGATACGTAGCTACGTACCTCGTCGGTAACCTTGAAACCCTTGCCGATTTTGAAGAGGTTGACCGACTTCTGGCCGAAGGATACGGTACCCAGAGGAATGGTCTCAGCCTCGTTCACCCGGGCAGGGTTGGCGTCGGACATGTTGACGAGCGGCATGATAGCGGTCAGCCCGTTGATAGGCTGGTCGGAAGCTATGATGTTGGGATAGAACGGAGCCTCTCGCATACCCAGGTAGATTGCCTCACGGACGATCTCCGGCACGAGCCAGCGCAGTTCGGGATTCGGCATCGAGTAGATGTTCTCCATCGTGTCGACTTTGGGATTGAATCCCACAGCCTTGAAGTAGTCCTCCTGAGTTATGCCGTATTTCTCCTGGAGCATATCTCCCAAATGAATGTCCACCGGGAGACTCTTGTTGCTTCCCTGTCGGAAGCCATCCATGTTCTTTACGATTTCGGGAAGCTCCTTTAAGTACTGGTCCCGAGTGAAAGTTTTTTCTGCCATGTTATAAATGTGTTTTTCTTGTTATTTTGCAAGGATTCGTACCAGTTCACCTGCCTCTGCCGTGTTTATAGCCAGGAAGGGAGTCTCGGCATTGGAAGCCGAGGGACTGAAGTTGGGATACGTGCCGCTGTCGTCGAGAGTACCGTCCGTCTGAACATAACCAGTAGTGGTTATCTCAGCCTTGGCGATACCATGGATAATGGTGTAGCCCTGGACCATTACCGTAACCTCTACTCCGGCTGCCGTAGGAGGATATGCGGGATATTGGCTGTAACCGATAGCGATACCGATGTACATTTCTCCCTCTGCTCCGGTATACGGAGAAATGGTACCGTCATTATTCAGTTTTACTGGCTGGCCCTGAACGATGATATCATCTTTCTTTACCGGGAATGCCTGATGAAGCTTGTGCGATTCACTTTTGTAAATCACAGCCTGCGGGGTTCGGGAACCCACTTTGTGTAAGTCTGCCATAATTTAATTTGAAATTTGAGTTACTTTCTCTGTTATTTCTTTTCTCCTCGGAGTTTCCGGTCGGCCAGAGCCTGGGCAACTGCCTGAGTAGACTTGTCTCCGTTCTTCGTCTCGTCTTCTACCTCTGGATTGATAGACGATGCCCGGCCCACGTCCTGAGAACCGCAATGATTGCAGTGCATCGGGAATTTGTCCTCCAGCTGTGCGTCATAAGTCTTACGAAGAGCACTGAGGGTCTCCATGGTGGTTCCTTCGTTCTCCAGTAGTGCCAGGATGTTCTGGTCTACGTTCTCCTCGCCGGAAACTTTCTTGTAGGCAGCCACCGTCTCCTCACGGAAGGATTTGATATGACCGTCCCAGTTTTTCTTTGCTTCCTTGTAAGATTCCATGTCTTTCTCGAGTTTTACCTTCTCTTCCTTGAGAGTCTGAATCTCGGTGTCTTTGGAAGCCACGACCTCTGTGAGGCTCTGATTCTGCTGTACCAGGTTTTTAATCTGGGTGAGAGCCAGCTCTGCCGAAACTTCCTGACCTTCAGAAAGGGTCAAAAGATTTTCACCAAAGAGGCTCGCCAGCACTTGCTGCAATTCTTTGTCCATGTTTGTTTTATTTGTTTGGTTATTGTGGTTACCCTTTCTGGCACCCTTTTCATTATTAGATTGGGTGGTATTGTACTTTATATCTTTTTCAGAAAGAACCTTGAAGTCGAACATAGATACCCTCTTTGCTGGGTCATTTGCTTCGGCAGCTTTTTCTTCAGAGAAGGAGTAGTACTGACTTCCCGCATAAGCAGGGCTGTTTAATTTGCCACTCTTGATAAGCTGAGCAAAGGGGTCTGCTCCATGCCATACTAAAGATGTCTCTTTGTAGGAAATGATTTTGGTAACAATCCTGCGAATCAGTTCACCACTTTCAGTATACGTACCAAGTTTGGAATAGAACTCCCAGATATCCTCAAAGGAATGAGAGGGTTCCCATGCAAACTCTACGGTTACCGAATTGGAATGTATTGAAGGAGGGTCCATCTGAATACCACGAGCTATACGGGGATTGGAAAGCCCATCTATCTTCATGATACCATTGATACCAGCTGGGATAACTACCCCGGTCTTTTCATCTTGGTAAGCTTCCTGCCACTCTACAGACTTAACTGCTCCAATGGCATTAGCTACATCGGTTTCATGGTCGAGATTAACAGACTGACCTACGAGGAGAGGCATAGATTCCTTCAGCACTGCTTCTGGAAACTCAGTGGGATTGTACTTCTTTGCCACTATTGCGGCAGAAAGCATTCGGAACATTGGCTCTATAAAGTCACTGTCCTTTGGCTTTAACATTTCTGAAGTTACTTCTGGCATGAACTGGTTGACATTCAAAGTGCCACCCCACATACCGAACCTTTCCAGTGACTTCTTAGGGTCTTCACTGAAGTTGACAGTACCCTTGTAGAAGTTTTCGGAGAGAGAGTGAGCATCAATAACTACTTCTGGTACATTAGATACCATCAAGCTATGAGCCGCACTTAACACCATTACATCGGTGTTCTGATGAACATTTGTCATAATTTATCTTGGTTTACTGTCTTGGTCTTTTCTTTTGGGATTAGGGTTTGTTTTATCCCTGGTCCTACGGTCTGACTTGTCTTTGTCATCTTCCCGTTTCTTTTTCTTCTTACCAGTATCTGAATCTCCCGTACCATCTGAATCATCCGAATCCACAGGAGTTCTTGGTTCGGGTTGGTCCGGAGTTTCATAACCCATATCACGAGCAAACTGGTCCTGACTGATGATACCCTGATTATACAGGGTTACATTTACACGAGCCCGATATTCACGGGCCTGTTGTAACTTAATATCATCTGAAACAGTTGAGGTTCCAAACTTGATAGTTATTCCCTTGTTGTTAAACCCTGCCAGGCGCAGTTCTAGAGAATAAAAGAACTCCAGTACAAAGATTACCAAGGTTTGGATATTCTTTAACTGGGATATCATCTTGGACAGCTGTATGCCAGCTCCTCCCTCAGTACCACTCTGTGATGCAGATACTCCGATGATAGAACCATTTACCCCAAGGCCATTTGCCACAGATTGCTGATTCATATTCCAAGGGAGGTTTATATTCTGCATAGAAGCTGAAGTAGACCTTAGTTCGAATTCGTGGTCATCAATGTAACCAACCACTACTCCGTCAGACATACCTCCAACTATATTGGTCTTCATCTTCCTAAGAGTACTTTCTAAACGAGCAGTATAGGCTTTTTCACTCTCTCCAGCATTACGGGGAGGTTTAGCCATCTTAGCTTCAAGGAAACCAACCATACCCATTACCTCCATGATATGTTTGAAATTCTTTCGCATAGTATGCTGACCAGCGATAGAATCCAAAGCTGACATGAATGGGGGTACTCCGTACGGTTCATCGGTATCATTGTACATACCTACATAACAGTAGGTCTCTGTATTCAATCGTATGAATGAATCTTTGAGACCATCTACCAAACGAGGGTTTCTTTGATATGGGTGATATACTCCATTGTTCTCTCTCTTAAACCTTATAGTTTCGGGTTTAATGAATAGTATGGTTTCCAATCCTGTTAACTTCTTGTTTGGTACTCCTTCCACCGATATAGCACCACTAACAAGAAGCTGAACTATGAACTTGTTTACCAACCCATCTATTCCAGCTGTATACTTCGACCACCTCTTGGATACATTCCTCAAATGCTCCCTCATCTTGGTAGACTCCTCGGGAGTGTTGTTTGGGAAGTCAATAGTATGACCTGTATTTGACAGCTTGAACATGTCCTGCAATGCAATGCTGACGTCCGGGTTTATCTTGTACAGGTCCCGAATGATAGGTATTAGTTCTGTTCTGAACGTTGGGGTAACTAAGTTCGTCATACCATTAAGAGTGGTAATGAGTTCAGAGTTCCCCACACCATCATCTGGTTGAGAAACCCTGCCCGGACTTATTGAACCCTTTCCTTCATCTTTGTTCTTTGATTCTACAGGCTTTGACCTTAAGAACCACCTGATAGGATTAAGTTTCATGTTATATAAGATTGTTTATGGTCTACTGTGGAATCACTACAGTGTTAGATGCACTGTGACACCTGATATGGTTAGTGATAGCCTTTCCAAAAATAGCGTCATCCGAATATGTCTCACCTTCCAAGTCAAGGTCCATAGAAGAGTTGTTCATCCTGTGCTTACCCCGAGCAATAGGTCTTCCTGCACCATCATATATGAATGTGTAAGCTTCTTGTACAAAGAACGGGTCTTTCACGATTACGTTTTCTTCCCGTATATCCTTCTCCAAGTTCTCTATAATTACAGACCTGTTTTTTGTTGTGGTCAACCAACCAGGGAACTTATCTTCTTCAGGTCTATTCTTACGCTTCTTCCTGAGAAGCTTGGTATAGAAGTAAAGGTTTGGATAACCTTCATCCTGAAGTATGGTTGTCACCGTCATACCAACGTCATTGGTCTCAGGAGCTAACTTAGCAAAGTTATACTTCTCCCCGATATCACCAAGTAAGCGGGCATACTTATTCAAGGGTATTCTGCCCTTGTATACTGCAGCTTCTTCTCCATCTCGGTCCATACAGGTGAAAGCAGAGTAGTCAGTACCTCGTCCAGTAGCACAGTCTCCACCAATGAAGTATTCCTTATTTGGGTCTGGCTCATTGAATTCTTTGTATTGACCTTTCAAACGTGTATTGATAATCGGGTAGTCGAATAGGCATTCCTCAATAGCTTTGATATCGGCCAAATCGAATACTGTATTACCAGATGATAAGAAGTCACCATCTATCTCCTGAGCAGTTCTCTTTGGACCGAGTGCAGCAGACATTTCTGCATACCACTTCTCATCTCTGTCTGGGTGCATCTGCCAATACAGACGTATGGGGTTGAATGGATTACCTCCAGATATAGCATCTACCCAAGTACTGTGGAAGAAGTTACCTACACCATAAGGGGTGTTATGAGACACGTAGTCTTCATTAATGAGGTAAGATTCATCGTGTTCAACGCAAATATCATAAATGGTATCGTAATACTTTCTAACTACTTTAAGCTTAGAAAGATAGATACTTGTACACCTTTTACCAGATACAATGTGTTGAATATAAGGTTTGTTCAGCTTAATTCCGAACTTATATTCAACCTCCTTAGATATCTTATCTAACACTCCATAATAGTAACCAAGCTCTTGATAACGATATCTTATGTAAGCTACTACTCTTAAGTCGTAGTTGAATCCACCTTTCAGCTTAGACCCAAGCTTCATGCCATAAGAGTATTTTGCAGCTTTTTGACTGTTCTCAGCTACTGTAACTATCTGGGGATTAGTTACATAGTTGTCTGAAGGATTGTTGTTAATGTGGTCAACTACATATCCTTCTGGAATTTCTCCTAAGAATACTTTAGCCACCAGATTGTGGACACATATCTTTTTCTTTTGACCCTTATTCCACAACCTTATATTTAGGTATCTCTCCCTATTATTACAAGGTCTTGGTAACTTCTCTACCCTCGTCCCATTCTTTACAATGAAGATTCTTCCCCAGTTGGAGACTTCATAGTTTGGATAACCAGGTATGGGTTTGCATATCTCTTTCTTGGGTTTTACGGTTACTGGATTCTGCTCCAGACCGCTTATACCAGTATGATAGAAGATAGCAGGTATATCTCGTTTGATTATCTCTGAAA
>ENA-UONV01000929-UONV01000929.1-human-gut-metagenome-genome-assembly--contig:-CS4-NODE-929-length-29013-cov-20.271669_pt1 | contig 29013 bp, 20 predicted proteins | sample MGYA00242461_ERZ724008 | MGnify/ENA metagenome assembly ERZ724008 | reverse complement strand
TAAGGCGCGCAGCCGCCCGTTCAGAAATCTTTCCGTCAAAATAATTGTCGGCACACGCATGCTGACCGCATTGGTTAAGCAGACAACATTGGGAAGTCTGCAACCAGCCCTTTATTTAGAAACCGCTTTGAGGCGGACAACCCAAATCTCTTTATCCGCGACTGACCGCACCAGCAATTTACACGTTATATTTTGCCATATATTTTAATATTGCGTTGAAATTATCGTTAAGCACCTCTCCTTCCTGCGGGGAAAGATTGCCCTTGACCTGCAGAACGGTGAGCGTTGTTTTGATTTTTTCAAGCTCCTGTCTGTCCGTTCGCGCGAGGCGGCACAGCAGCAGTTTATCCGTTATGGAAATTGCGTGATCCAACCTTACCGCGCTCTTTGCCGCGGGCAGAGAGGAACATTCTTCCTGCCTTTCGGGCGGGCGTACGGGCATTGAAGAAACGACATTAACCCTTGAAATCGAAGGCGACGCAGCGCGATTTCTTGGCGCGAGCAGGCGCATAAGTCCGTAAAGAAGATAGCCCGCCAGCCAGAACAGCGCGGAAAAAAATATTGTCTGCTCGGGCTGAAAGCCCATGGAAAAGAGCGCGACCATTACAGCCGTGAAGGCGTTGAGCAGAAATAACAGAGGCTTTTTATCGGCGCGGCGAACCTTTTTTGAAAGTATGCACAGCGCGAGAGCGAGAACAAAAACTCCGCCGAAAGAGCAGAGAGATATTAGCATGAGCGTTCCGAACGGCAGCGAAGAAACCGCACGGTAGGCAATGCGGAAATATTCAGCAAAATTTTCCATAGCATAAAAATTATATCCGCCCGTTTGTGCAAACGGGCGGATATATTGTCGAATTAACGCATATTTAAAGGTTTATTTCGCGGCATCTTCTTATGTTTATTATCGTTGTCGAAACAGAGCTTTCCTCCCTGCCGAGTATGCGCGCGACAACCTTTTTGTACAGCTCGAGCTGGGGCGTGTATTTTTTTACAAGGTCGCCGTCGCCCAGCGCGGAATATTTGTAATCGATGACCGAAACGTCCTCTCCCCTGACCACAAGCAGGTCGATTGCACCCTGAACAAGCACGTCGTCCGAAGCTGTCGTAGGAAGAAATCGATTTGCGGGCAGGCGGCACAAAAATTCCCTTTCGCGGAAGAGCCGCGCGCCCTCCATGCGGGAAAATACCGACATGGAAAGTATCTCTTTAAGTCTGGAAACGTTTAAAAGCTGCGCCTGTTCTTCGGTCATCTGACCGCGTTCAACGAAAGACTTTATCTCGTCCGCAACCGACTGTCCATCGCGCAGAGAAAAGTCGCACAGCTCCAGAAATTTGTGATAAGCCGTACCCGTATCCGCGCCGCCCTTTTCGTCGCTTTCGTCCGCGTCGTCGAACAATATGTTCTGCGCGAAAGCTTCCTCCTCCATGTCGAGAAGTCCCGAAGCCGAGCTTTTGACGGGAAGAGATATGCTGTCCCCGAACGCGTAGCCCGCGTTGAACAGGGCGTTCATTTCCGACACCAATTTTTCGTCCGCGGCGGCAACTATTTTCTGCTCCGGCAGCGAAGAGGAAAAATCTGAAGAAACTTCGGCAAAGCGCGGCGAATAGGCGCGCACGTCGAACAGCTTCGCATAGCAATCGGCGTCGTAAAGCGCGGTGTAGTCGTAATCTTTGGGCGTACTGCACAGAACGTGCAGGTTGCACATCGCGCGCGTACACGCGACGTAAAAGAGATTGAGTTCGTTTTTGATGTTTTCGCGCTTGCGGCGGAGCACGCAGAGCTTTCTCAAAACCGTCTGCGCGGACAATTTTTTGGCGACGTCGTAAAATTTGGGAGCGAAGCCGTAATCGTCGTCGAAGGGCATGTCGCTGTAATCTTTGCCGACGAAGGACGCGGCGGTGTCGGCGATTATGACGACGGGAAATTCCAGCCCCTTAGACGAGTGCATCGTCATGACCTTTATGCTGTCCGACGACGAAGCCGAGGGCGCGGAAATATTGTAGCCGCCCGCCCTTATTTTTTGAAGAAAGGCGTTGAGCCGCAGTTCGCCCGAGGGCGAATAAGCCTCGCGCTGCAACCTTCTTACGGCGGCGAGCGCCGCACCTCCGCCCGAGGCATACCTTGCGGCGAGACCGCAATCGGAAATTATCGCGTCTATGAGGCGAGCCGCGCCTAAAATGTCCGAAAGTTTGCGGTAGCGGTTGATTTTTGCGAAAAATGCGCCTATCTTGTGCGCGAGTTCGTCCTGCCTGCGCATGCGGTATTCGACCAGGCAGGCGCGGAAGGGAAGTTTTGAAGCGCCGCTTCCCGCGGCAATTCTTACGGCGGCAAGCTCGTCGTGAGTGAAACCGCCTATGGGCGAAAGCATTGCTGTTGCGAGGGGTATATCCTGCTGACAGTTATCTATAAGGGAGAGTATATCCAGAAGTCCGCGTATTTCCGAACGGTTGCATATGTTGCCCTCTCCCGAGCTTTCGACGCTGTAGCCCGCGTCCGTAAGGGCGCGCACTATGTTCTGCGCGCTCGCGTCCGCGCGCTTGCGGGTGAGTATGCATATGTCGCCCGGCTGAGTATCTACCATGCAGCCTTCTTCAACGCTGTAATGTTTGGAGGAAAGCTCGCTTTTTACTATATCCAGAACCGCCCTGCTCTCGCGGGAGTGTCCGACCTCTTCGCTGACGTGCGCGGCGACGGAATAAACGCCCTCCGCGCGTTCGCGCTCGCTCTCGTCCTCGCCGAACACCACAAACTCTGCAAAGCCGCTGCCTTCGGGATACCTTCCGCCCGCGTTCATCCTGCCTTCCTTCGAGTAGGAAAAACCGCAGCTCGACGGCGTCATGACATCGGCAAACAGCTTGTTGACAAAACTGATGACGGCGTCCGACGAACGGAAGTTGACAGAAAGACGCTTTGACCCGTCGGTAGAAAGCATGCTTTCGTACTTGCGCGAAAAGAACACCGACTTGCTTCCGCGGAAGCCGTAAATTGCCTGCTTTACGTCGCCCACGGTGAAGTTGTCGCCAGCGCCAGCGAGCGAAAGTATGCGCTCCTGCACGGGATTGACGTCCTGATATTCGTCGACGTACACGCTCTTGTACTTTGCGTTTACCTGCTCGCGCACGTCGTCCGTCTTTAAAAGACGGAGGGTAAAATGCTCCAGGTCGTTGTAATCGAGCTTTCCTTCGTCCCGCTTGACGGCGGCATATTCCGCATCGAATTGCAAAACGAGCCTGCCGAAAGCCTGCGCGAGCGCGCCGCTATTTATAAAGCGGTCGTACTCGGTCTGCTCGTCGGACAAGTCCTTTTTGAGGTCGTCGTATTTCTTTTTGATTTTATCGCGGAATGAACTGAACTCTTCGAGCGCCTCGCGCGTGTGTTCCTTTGCCGCAGGTCGCCTTGTCGAAGAAAGGGACGGCAACGGCGAAAACAGCGGAACTTCTGCCGCGGATGAGAGCGAAACGCGCATTTCGTCCATGATAGCATTGAGCTTTTCGCAGCCCTCGGGAATGGCGTAACTTTGTCTGAAATCTTCGAGCGAGCGAAGCAGCGCGCCGCATTTTTCGGCTATGGCGGCGGCATATTCCGCGCACACTTTTTCAAAACCCTCCCTTGTGTAAAGCGAGACCATGCCGTTTATTTTGTCTGCGTAGTCGACGACGTTGCATATCGCCGAATGTGCTTCAAAAATGAGCCTTCGCACGCTGTCGTCGCTGCGGTTGCGCCTCAGACAGGACAAAACCAGAAGAAAATCGGCGTCGCTCTCTGCATAAAGCCTGTCGAAAAGGCTGTCTGCCGCGCGGTCTTTGTATGTAGCGGCGACTGCGTCGTCCGCGGCGATTATGTCGAACGAGCGGTCTATGCCCAGCACATAGAAATACGAGCGCAGCAGCCTTGCGCAGAAGGAATGTATTGTAGAAATATCCGCCGAGGAAATTTTTGTGAGTTGTTTTTTGAGGTGAAGCCTTGTCTGCTCGTCGCAGTCCGCCAGTTTTTTTATGAGCGCGGAGCGCAGTTTTTCCTTTATCTGTCCCGCAGCCTTTTTGGTGAAAGTTACGGCGAGAACGTTGTCGAGGTCGCCGCCAGAGATGAGGTAGCGGCATATTTTTTCTATCATTACGGAAGTCTTGCCCGAGCCTGCCGAAGCGGAGACTATGACTTTGCCGCGAGCTTCGATAGCCGCAAGCTGTTCGGGCGTGAATTTAGTTGCCATCTTCGTCCCCCCTCTGCTTTCTGACTATGCCCGCAACCGTGCGGCAATCGACCTTAGCCTTTTTACGCTCCTCGCCGTCCAGACCTGCGGCGAAACCGCAACTGCCCGAAAGCTGACAATGTTTGCACGCGCCCTCTGCGGGAGAGGGCGACGCGTAACCCTGCGCCATTTCCGCCGCGCCCTGGCGGGCGACGAGCGAAGAATACAGCAGGAAATCGGCAAAATCTTCGCGCGAAAGCACGCTTTCGACCTGTCTGCCGTTGAGATATGCGTCAACATAGCTGCTCTTTTGCTTTTCTTCGACGACGGTGTCCGAACTTCTCACGACGTCCTCGCTGCCGTCCATGTAGCCTTTGAGCCTGAAAACGCCGTCGTGCGCGTCCTCGTACTCGACCTTTGCGGGGAAATAATACGCGCCCACCGCTCTTCTTCCCTTAGAGGAAGCGAGCAGATAGACGGGCAGCTGAAGTTTCAAACCCATGTAGTAGGACGAAGCGCTGTTGTCTGTCGAACCCGTCTTGTAGTCTATGACGCGCACCATGTCGCCGCAGTCGTCCACCCTGTCTATTCTGCCGAACAGCGTCGCGCCGCCGTCGAGCGCGAGGCGGCAATTTTTTTCAACTTCCGCCACGCGGAAGGAAGAATTTTTAAGCTGTTCAAACGCGCCGAGGCATACTTCCACCGCCTCTTCGGTGAGCGCTTCCGCAGAATACTGTCCGCGCTTATCGGCGGAGAGTGCAGAATATCTGGGCGAAGAGAGCAGTTTTTGGCACTCCTCCTTTGCCCTGTTTTCGACTGCCTGCGCGTCCTCGAACCCGTTTACCGACGGCTCGAAGACGTTCTGCAGCACGGAGTGAATGAAGTTGCCGCAGTCGAGCGGGCGCATGACGCCCTCCTCGCGTTCGGCGAGTTTAAGCCCCCTCATCATGAAGCACTTGTAGGGGCAGGAAAAATAGCTTTCGAGCGCGGTGGGCGTAAAGCTGTTGCCGTAAAGTTTGCCCGCGTCCGAAACTTTTACGCCGTCGGGCGAAGACGCCAGCGCCGCGGCAGCCTGAGCGCCGTAGCCGTTTTCTTCGAGAAGTTTATACACCGATGAGCGCACGGCGGGCGAAGTTTCGCCCGCGAGCCTGTTTATTGCGGGAACGGGACGGGCGCAGAAATATTTTAAATCCTGCGCGTTTTTATGCTCCATGCGCGCCGTTACGGGGCGGAGCTTTTCGCCCGATGGCGTTGAAAACAGCGCACGGGCATATAGCACGGCTTCGCTTACGCCGCACTCCTCTCCCCCCTTTCTTACGGGATAAGTGAGATATAATCTGTCCCTGAACGCGCAGAGGTTAAGTCCCGCCGTCTCGCGCGAGCGGTTGTTTACCTGCGAAATTCTGGGCGAAATTTTTATGTTGAGGGCTTCGAGGCTTTCAAGGTCCCTGTCCGTCAGCACGGCGGTGTCCTGGCTGGTTGCGGGCACGTCGCCCGTAAGCCCCGCGGCAAAAATTATTCTGCTGCCGATGTTGTTCGTTGAGAGCAGGTCGCTGACGAAAACGGCGTCCTGCTTGGGCGGAATGAGCGAAAGTTCCGTTGCCGCAAAGCCGCTTTTCAGCACGGCGGAAAATTCCCTTACAGTCATTTCCTGACCGAAAGTTAAGCGCTCCGCCTCGTCGAGGACGGAAAGCACGCTCTCGTAAGCCCTTTGAGAAAGCGCGGAAAGAGAGGGATATTCCTCGGCAAAACTTAGGCTCATAGCCGAAAGAGTATTTTCGGCGTCGAAGTCCCTCAGTATTGCGCGCAGGGCGGCGCAGAACTGTTCGCCCCTGCCCTTGGAAGGTATGCGCTTTAAGCTGCGCAAAAACGGCTCCCGCACCGCGTTCACCGCATTTACGTCCAGCCCGAGCGAAGAGAGAATGTTTTCGTCCGGCTGTCTTCTTATTCCTCCGCGGTATGCCGCCAGTCTTAAAATATAGTTGACGAACAGATCTTTTATTTTGCGCCTTTCGCCCTCGCCGAGGCTTTTACCCTCGTCCTCAACGACGAACAGGGGCGAAGTTACAACCGAAAACAGGCTTTGCGCCGTGCAGCCATCGCGCGCGCAATTCAGGTAACCTTCCAGAAAGGCGCACACGGGGTGTTCGGAAAGGGGATAGCTTTTATCGAGATAACAGGGTATGCCGTATTGCGAAAATACCCGCTCGACGACGGGGCTGTAACCCGCCATGTCGGGCAGCATTACAGAAATAGCCTGATAGCGCACGCCGTCTTCGAACACGTGCTTTATTATGCGCGAGGCGATATACTCAACCTCGTCCTCCTCGTCGCGACCTTCGAATATGGTTACCGCGTCCGTGGGAAGAGAATTTTTAAGGTGGAACGCGTCGGGATTGAACACATACGAACGCATGCGCTCCGTCTCTGCGCCGAGAGGCGATTTAATGGTTTTTGAGTTGCAGCCGCCGAAGGCTTTCGCTGCGTAAGCAAAGGATGCCGCCGCTTCGTTGACGTACACTTCCTCCCTGCCGCCGATGAAAAGCCCCGTAACGTTCTTCGCCGCCTCCATGCAGGCGGAAGCGCACTCCGAAACGGAATGAGTGAAAGCCTGAAAGCCCAAAAATATGACTTCCGCGCCTATTATCGCGCGGCTTTTTAAAATGACTTCGGGGAGCATGGAAAGATAGCGGTTTCTGTCCATGCTGCCGCTCTCTTCAAGGTATTTCGCATAAGCGCGGTAGAGCTTTTCGAGGTCGCGTATCTTGCCCTCGAGCACGGCGGAGGGCGCGGTTACGGCGGAGAGGTCGTCGGGCGTAACGCGCGAAGAATACAAGAGGGCTATAGTATCGTAGACGTCCTGCGCGGCAGTCGGCGAGGAGAGCTTTCTGAACATGGTAAGCTCGCCGCGCATGTCCTCGATGAGTTTGCGTATGACCATAGCCGAGCCCTGGCTGGAGAGTATGTCGCTGCGCTTGCCCCTTTCCGCCGAAAGAAAGCGCGAAAAGGTATATACGCATGCGGAAAAAGTTCCGCCCGCAGCCGCGCAGACTGCGCGCTCTGCGGCGAGCGTAAGCCTGTCCTCGCAAAAGATGACGGTGTTTTTGCCCGCGCTTTCGTTCTCAGACACTATTTCTTTCAGTTTTTCGAGAGCCGCGCCGACCATCGGCGCGGTATAAGATGTTATCATATTACAAATTATAACATATCGCTTGCATTTTTTAAATATTTTGGGGCAGAAAAGTTTTTACAATTAAAAATTTATATGCTATAATAGCGAGTATGAAAAAAGCAATCAAAGTCCTTGCTCTCGCTTTATGCGCAGGCAGCACAATTCTTATGGCGGCTTGCGGCGGAACCGTAAGTTACAAAACCACCACTTCGCCCAACTGGGAAATACGCAATCCCGCAGGCGGCGAACTCAACGAAAATTCCGACCGCCTTACCCGCAAAGAAGTAGCCACCTATGCCATAACTTTTGAAAAAGGCTCAAACACGAGTTATTCTTTTGAATATAATCAGGGCGGAACTTATACCACCGAATTTTACGCCGTAAAGTATGACTGGAACGACGCTTCCGTTCCCGAAGAATACAGATTAACCGACACGACGGACGTCGTTTACGCTTACAAAACGACGCTCGCGCTGACAGGCTCAGTTACAGTAAACGGCGCGAAGCGCGATTTTAGCAACGCGGTTACCACTGTAAGCTATTTCCGCTCGGCAGACAACAACCTTACTCCCGTTTATTCAAAACAGGATATCGTTTGCACGTCGCCCAACGCCATTGCTCCCGCTGACCTTGCGAGCGCTTATGTCGAAGTAGACTGTCTGTACGAAGTATTTTATAACCGCGACGGCAACAGCGCGATAATAGAAACAACCGACCGCTCGGCAGAAAATCCCGAAAAGCAGACCGCCTCGGCGAGCGTAGGTTCGGAATATTCGGTATTCGACGCAAGTTACGTTGCTATGGCGATGCGCTCGTTCACAACAAGCGGCACACACACCATAGACCTCATGAGAGCTGCCGAAAAACAGACCTCGCGCTTTACCGTGGCTTGCGGCGGCGAACTCTCGCTCGACAGGGAAAACGAGAGCTTTTCGACGATAGTAAGCGCCCTCGACGGAGCAGTTGACAGCAGTTACCTCATTGCGGGCAAGAACGACGAAAACGTTATAAATTATTCGTACAACGAACTTACACTCGCGCTCGCCTCGGAAATGCCCGGACCTGCCTCCACATATTGGTACGCGCACGTCTCCAACAGCGAACTCAATACGTGCAGGGCTGCGCTCATAAGAATGAGCGAAACAATGCCTTTCAACCTCGGGAACATCGTTTACTCGCTCTCCTCGCTCGAATATATAACAATTTAATTAAAAACAAGCTGCATATCGCAGTTTTTCATGCAAAAGATAAAAATCCGCCGCATCGCGAAGATGCGGCGGATTTGCTTTTTTATACACAGTGAAAGCCTGCCTTATCGTTTATCAATATCGCATGTTGTTAATATCGCATGCGGCTGGCGCACAATTTATTATTCCGAGCAGTTATTTTTGCTTTTCCATAACGTAATTCAGAAGTTTTACGCCCCGCCTTTCGACGGTCTGTTCCTTTATTTGAACGTATCCCCTCGCGAGGAAAAATCCCCTTGCGGTAACTGAAGCGTGCGTAAATATTTTTCCTGCCGCCGCGCTTTCGAGCGCGTCGCACAAAGCTGTGCCTGCGCCGCGGCTCTGCGCGTCCGCGCTTACGTAAAGTTTGTCTAAATATCCGTCCGCGCGGATATTGCCGAAGCCTGCGATTTTTTCGCCTTCGACGGCAACGAGAGTTAAACTTTCTGTAAAAGATTTGTCCCACACCTTTAAGTCTTCTTCGCCCGTCGCCCAGGCGTCAAGCTGCTCTTTTGTATAATCTTTTGCGTTTACCGTATGAACGGTTTGGTAAAAAAGTTTTAATAAAATTGCGCAATCGGAAGAAACGTAGCTGCGTAATTCCATAGCTTTTTCCTTTTTAGTATAATAAAAATTTTGCGTTTGCTGGGCAATATTCCGTTGGGAATACAGATGACATGCCCGGCGCGGATTTATCAAAGCGGGCGTTGACATTTGCCCATAAACGAGCGATAAACGGCGAATTTGCGCAAGAAAACTTAAAAATCGACGCGCACGACAAATAATCGCGCGGCTGAAAATTATTGACACAAAAATTCAAAACGGCTATTGACATAACAATAAAAACCTGTTAATATAATTATGCTAGTCGGGTTAAAAATAACTTGGAACTACATTTTACGCATGCCTTTTTGTTCGCAGAAATATTTACTCCTTATTTTTTATGCATGCGTTTATCGACCGCGCGGCGATATTAATTGCCGCGCGGTATTTTTTGTCATCATTTTTTAGCGGGCGGCGCGGCTGCAAACACAGTGTCAAACGCCACAAAAAAAGCGGGGTTTTCCCGCTTTTTTAATTTAATATTTAGGTCTGTAACTGTATGTAGTGTGCAGAAGTTTGTGCGCTCTTTCGGAATTGGGATGACCGAAATATTCCATGTAAAGCCTGGTTACGTTGGCATTTTCGTGCGAGCAGCGGACAGAACTGTCTCTGTCGTAGTCATAGAGAGCCTGTGCGCGAAGCGTCTTGAGGTCGACGTTGTTGCGCACTTCGTCGTGAACGTAGGGCTGACCGCCGCCGTTTATGCAACCGCCGGGGCAAGCCATGATTTCGACGAAGGTGTAGTCCTTTTTGCCGCTCTTTATGTCTTCGATAACCTTTCTCGCGCAGGCAAGTCCCGAAGCGACGGCAACTTTCACCTTTGCAACGCCCAAATCGTATTCCGCTTCCTTGACGCCCTGCGTGCCGCGCACTTCTTTAAATTCTATGGGCGCGCCTTCTCCGCCGAGCTTGGAAGCCGCCGTTCTCAATGCCGCCTCCATTACGCCGCCCGTCGCGCCGAATATCGCGCCTGCGCCCGACGCTTCGCCGAAGGGATTATCGAACTTGCTTTCGGGCAGATTTACAAAATCTATGCCCGCTTCCTTTATCATCTTTGCAAGCTCGCGCGTGGTGATTGCCGCGTCGGTGTATTCGCCCAGCTCCTCGCGCTGAATTTCAAACTTTTTAGCCGTGCAGGGAATGACGGATACGACGAAAAGATTTGAAGGATCTATGCCCTCCCTCTCGCAGTAGTACGTCTTGAGTACCGCGGAGAACATTTCCTGCGGGGATTTGCAGGAAGATATGTTGGGTAAAAGGTCGGGATAGTAATGTTCGCAGAACTTTATCCAGCCGGGACAGCAGCTCGTGAACATGGGCAGTTTGCCGCCTTTTTGCACCCTTTCTATAAGTTCCGTCGCCTCTTCCATAATGGTAAGGTCGGCGGTGGTATCCATGTTGAAGCACTTTACGTCGCCGAGCTGTTTTATTGCGGTAACCATTTTGCCTTCGCAATTGCAGCCTACGGGCAGACCGAACGCTTCGCCTATCGTCGCGCGGACGGAAGGAGCGGTAAAGAACACGACCTGCTTGGAAGGGTCGACTATTGCGCCCCAGACGTCTGCCACGGCGCTCTTTTCGTACAGCGCGCCAACGGGGCAGGCGACGACGCACTGACCGCAGTTTACGCAGGGCGTGAACGCCAAAGACACATCGAAGGGCGAACCTATAACCTTGGCATAGCCCCTGTTCTTTGCGCCTATCGCGCCTATCGTCTGCTTTTCGCACGCGGTGACGCACCTGGTGCAGAGTATGCACTTGGAATTGTCGCGAACGACGGAGGCGGAAAGGTCGTCTATAGGCTTTAAGTCGTGGTCGGTGCCGAATTTGTCTTCTTCGGCGTTGTATTCCAAAGCCAGCTTCTGCAGTTCGCAGTTCATGGAGCGAACGCAGGAAAGGCATTTCTTTTTATGCGTTGAAAGTATGAGTTCGAGCGTGGTTTTGCGCGACTTTCTCACTCTGGGCGTGTTGGTGCGCACTTCCATGCCCTCGGCTACGGGATATACGCACGCGGCGACAAGTCCCTTGGCGCCTGTTGCCTCTACGAGGCACATTCTGCACGAGCCTACGCACTGGACGTCCTTGAGATAGCACAGGGTGGGTATGCGAACGTTTGCAGCCTTTGCCGCCTGCAGTATTGTTGAACCTTCAGGCACGCTCACGGCGATGCCGTTAATTTTAAGATTTACCATGATACCCCTCCGTTACCTCTTGACTATCGCATTGAACTTGCAATGCGCAATGCACTGTCCGCACTTGATGCACTTTGTAACGTCGATCTCGTGAGGGCTCTTTACAGCGCCTGAAATAGCTCCTACGGGGCAGTTGCGCGCGCACAGCGTGCAGCCGCGGCACTTGTCTGCGTCTATGTAATAGTTGAGCAGCGACTTGCACACGCCCGCGGGACAATGTTTATCGCTGATATGCGCTTTGTATTCGTCCTCGAAGTGAGCGATTGTGGAAAGCACGGGATTGGGAGCGGACTGTCCGAGAGCGCAGAGAGAAGAACTCTTCATATGCTCGGCGATTTCCTTTATGCGCTCCATGTCGCCCTCCTCGCCCTTACCTTCGGTAATTCGGGTAAGGATTTCCAAAAGACGCTTCGTGCCTATGCGGCAGGGCGTACATTTGCCGCAGCTTTCGTCTGCGGTGAACTCGAGATAGAACTTGGCGATGTCCACCATACAGGTGTCCTCGTCCATGACGATAAGTCCGCCGGAACCCATCATCGAACCTATTGCGATGAGGTTATCGAAGTCCATCTTGACGTCTATATATTCGGCGGGAATGCAGCCGCCGGAAGGCCCGCCCGTCTGGGCAGCCTTGAAAGCTTTGCCGCCGGGTATGCCGCCGCCAATATCGTAAACAATGGTGCGCAGCGTCGTTCCCATGGGAACTTCGACAAGTCCTACGTTGTGAATTTTGCCGCCGACCGCAAATACCTTTGTACCCGTGCTGTTGGGTTCGCCGATCGAGGCGAACCACTTTGCGCCGTTGAGAATTATGGGCGCAATATTTGCCCACGTTTCGACGTTATTGAGTACGGTGGGCTTGCCGAAAAGACCGCACTGAGCCGAATAAGGGGGACGGGGATGAGGTTCGCCGCGCTTACCCTCGATTGAGGTCATGAGCGCGGTTTCCTCGCCGCAGACGAACGCGCCCGCGCCGAGGCGCAGCTGAATGTCGAAATCGAAGCCGCTGCCTAAAATATTTTTGCCTAAAAGTCCCGCTTCCCTCGCCTGAGCTATGGCTATGTTGAGCCTTTCGACGGCTATGGGATATTCCGCGCGGACATATATGTAACCTTCGTGCGCGCCGACGGTGTAGCCGGCTATGGTCATCGCCTCGAGAACGGTGTGGGGGTCGCCCTCTAAAACCGACCTGTCCATGAACGCGCCGGGGTCGCCTTCGTCGGCGTTGCAACAGATATATTTTTCATCGCCGGGAGCCTGCTTGGAGAACTGCCACTTGAAGCCCGTGGGGAAACCCGCGCCGCCTCTGCCGCGCAGACCCGAAGCCTTTATCTGGTCGATGACTTCGTTGGGCGTCATGTCGAACAGTACTTTTTTGAGCGCCTGATAGTCGCCCGCAGCGATAGCCTCGTTTATGTCCTCGGCGGCGATTACGCCGCAGTTTCTCAACGCTATGCGCATCTGGTGCTTATAGAAGGGCAGTTCGCCGAAGGGCAGAACCGAGCCGTCGGGCATGACCGTGTCGGCATAGAGCAGTTCCTTTACTATGCTTCCGCCCTTTACAAGGTGCTTCTCAGCAACCGTGCGCGCGTGTTCGGGCGTCATCTGCGAATAGAACGCGCCGTCGGGATAAACTATCATTATAGGTCCGAGAGCGCAGAGACCGAAACAGCCCGTCTTGACGATGAGAACGTCGTCAATTCCCAGCTCTTCGAAGCACTTTTCGAGTTCCTTTATTACCTCGAGCGAGTGCGACGAGGTACAACCCGTACCTCCGCAGACGAGTACCTGTTTGCGGTAACCCGTATTTTTTGCAAGCTCTTCCGCCTGCGATTTTATTATTCTTCTTACTTTTATGAGGTCGGCTTTAGCCGCCGCCCTCTTTTCAAGTTCTTCGACAGTCATGGCTTACCTCCCTCAGTCCTTTATGTATTTATCCAGCACTTTGCGGACTTCGTCCTCTGTGAGCCTGCCGTAAACTTCGCCGTCGATTATTATTACGGGCGCAAGTCCGCAAGCGCCCACGCACCTGCAGCTGTCTATCGAAAATTTTCTGTCCGGCGTGCACTGTCCGCAGGTTATGTGCAGCTCGTGCTCGAGCGCGGAAAGCAGTTTATCCGCTCCCTTTACGTAGCACGCCGTGCCGAGGCAGACGGATATTTTGTGCTTGCCCTTGGGGTTGAGGCTGAATTGCGAATAGAAGGTCGCCACGCCGTAAACTTCGGCTAAAGGTATGGAAAGTTCTTCGGCGATGAGAGACTGCACTTCAACGGGAAGATAACCGTAAATATCCTGCGCGGCGTGCAGCACGGGCATAAGACAGCCGCGTTCGCCGCGGTGTTCTTCTATTACCTTTTTGAGGGCGGCTTCCTGCTCGCCCGTGCCCTCGAAGGTCATTGTTGTCATCTTTTCACTCCTGTTTATTTTTATGCCGCCCCGAAGGGGCGCGTTTCGCTAAAATAATATCGATAACATTCAGCATTATACCACATAAGTAATATTATGGCAAACGATTGAGAGGTTATGCGGATAAAAAAGCAATAATAGTTTTTAATGTCGAATTATGAAGCTGTTTAAAAGAAGCGCGCCGACCCGAAAACGGGTCGGCGCGCGGAAAAATCAGTAACTTTCAAACTGCGAACGGTAAAGCTTGTAATATGCGCCCCTCTTTTTCATCAGCTCGTCGTGCGAGCCCTGTTCGACGACGTCGCCCTTTTCCATGACGAGGATTTTATCCGCGTTCCTTATGGTAGACAATCTGTGCGCGATGACGAAGCACGTTCTGCCCTGCATGAGCGTCGTCATTGCCTGCTGAATTATGTGTTCGGTGCGCGTATCGACGTTGGAGGTAGCCTCGTCGAGAATGAGCATTGGACTGTCCATAAGCATGGCGCGCGCTATTGTCAGAAGCTGCTTTTGTCCCTTGGAAATGTTGACGGCGCTGTCCGAAAGGTAAGTATCGTAGCCCTGCGGAAGTTTTGTTATGAACGAGTGTATTTTTGCCGCTTTGCACACCCTTTCCACCTCTTCGCGCGTAGCGCCTTCCTTGCCGTAGGCGATATTTTCGTAAACCGTTCCCGCAAACAGCCAGGTATCCTGCAGAACCATGGTAAAGCAGCCGCGCAGTCCCGAGCGCGTCATCTTCATTATGTCCGTGCCGTCTATAGATATAGTGCCGCTGTCGGCGTCGTAAAAACGCATGAGAAGATTTATTATCGTCGTCTTGCCTGCGCCAGTGCGCCCTACCACGGCGATTATGTTGCCCTGCTTCGCCGAGAGGGAAAAATCGTGAATTATTTCATTGCCAGGCACATATCCGAACGCGAGATGGCTTATTTCGACGTCGCCGCGCACGTCATGCGGTTGGACGGCGTCCTCGGCGTCGGGTTTTTCCGGAACTTCTTCGAGTACGCGGAACACCCTTTCCGCCGCGGCGAGAGCCGACTGGAATTCGCCGAAGACGTTGGCGATTTCATTGATGGGTCCCGAGAATTTGCGAGAATACAGCACGAACGAGGAAATCTGACCCACCGTAACCCCTCCGAACGAGTACATGTACATGAGCGCGCCGAACACCGAAATGAGCGTGAGGGCGATGTTGTTCATGAAGTTGGAAGTAGGTCCCGTAACGGTGGAAAGATATTCGGAATTGGCGTATGCGTCTATCGCTTCGCGGTTTTTCAGCTCGAATGCGTCGATTACAACCTGCTCGCAGTCGTAAGCCTTGGTAGTTTTCTGTCCCGCAATCATCTCCTCAACGAAGCCGTTGAGTTCGCCCAGCTTTGCGCTGCGCTTGCGGAAGAGCGGGTGAACTTTTTTGGCGAGATAGCGCGTTATGAACACCGAAACGGGTATGGTAACGACAAAAACGAGTACCAGAAGGGGCGCTATCGTCAACATCATGACGAGCGAACCTATTATCATTACGAGGCTGTTTAAAACGAGCACAACGTCGTTTGCGAGGGATTCTCCCACCGTGTCTATATCGTAGGACAGAACGGAAATAATGTCGCCCGCCTGACGGCTGTCGAAATAGCTTACGGGCAGGGATATGAGCTTTTCAAACGTGTCGTTGCGCATCTTGCGCACCATGAGGCGCGCGACATAGGCTATACCTATCGTAGACAGATAATTTATTACGCCCGACAGCACATATATGCCCGCGAGCAGAGCGCAGTAGTAATATATGCCGTTCATGTCCGTGCTGCCGTCGGTATGAATGAGGTCGATTGCCTGACCGCTTATTTTTGGTCCGACGAGCGAAAGCACGCCCGCCGCAACGTTGGCGACGAACACTATTATGAACAGAGGCAGCCAGGGTTTTAAATATCTGAACAGGTTGACTATAACATACTTCGTATCTACCTTGCGCCTGCCTATTTTTCGGGTGTCGGAAATATGCATTCTCGGTTCTTTCATACGTCCTCCCCCATCTGCGAGCGGTAAATTAGGCGGTATTCCTCGCAACATTCCATGAGTTCGGCGTGAGTGCCGTAACCTATCTGTCTGCCGTCGTCAAGAACGAGCACCTTGTCGGCGTTCATAACCGAGCTTACTCGCTGGGCTATGATTATTTTGGTAGTATCGGGATACTCCGTAGCTATCGCCTTGCGCATAGCCGCGTCCGTTTCGTAGTCGAGCGCGGAAGAGCTGTCGTCCAGCACGAGTATGTGCGGTTTGCCCGCGAGTGCGCGCGCGACGGTAAGGCGCTGTTTCTGTCCGCCCGAAAGGTTTGCCGCCTTCTGCGCGAGGCTGTATTCAAGTCCGCCATCAAGCGAGTATACAAACTGCGCCTGAGCGCATTCTATGCCCTTTTTTATATCCTCTTCGGCGAGATTTCTGCCGTAGTCTATGTTCTGCTTTACGCTTGCCGCCATCAGAAAGTCATTCTGGAACGCCACGCCGAATTTAGCCCTGAGCTCTTCGGGGGGAAGCGAACGGACGTCCTCGCCGTCCACGTAAACGCCGCCCGAACGCACGTCGTAAAAGCGCATCATAAGGTTGATTACCGTCGTCTTGCCGCTGCCCGTCGCGCCTATTATACCGAGCGTTTCGCCCTTTCCCACGGCGAAGTTTATGTCGGTGAGGTTGTCTTCTACGCCGTTGTACGAAAAGCAGACGTCTCTGAACGCGACGGCGCAGACCTCGCCGTCGCGGGGACGGTCTTCCACCTCCTGCCTCTCGTCCATGTCCAGCACCTTTTCTATTCTGTCCGCCGAAGCTATGCCGCGCGAAAGCACGACAAAGATTTTGGAAAGTCCGAGCATGGCGTTGAGAATGATGGTGAAATAAGAAAGGAACGCCAGAACGACGCCCGCGCCGCTCGAAATGAGCGCGCCGACGACTATTACCGCCACGAGACCGAGGTTGAGTATGAGCGTTGTGAGGGGGTTGGTGAGCGACATTATCTTGTTCGCCCTCAGTTCGGTGCGGGCGAGGCGATCGCTCACTTCGTGGAATTTGCGCGTTTCATACTCCTCTTTGGAGAGTGCCTTTACCACCCTTACGCCCGAGATGTTCTCCTGCATGGCGCGCACCATGTCGTCGCCGCTGCGCTGCAGGTTGAAATAGCAGGGTATGCTCTTGCGGGTGATTATTATGATTGCGACTATGACGAAAGGCACGCACGCAAGAAGAACGAGCGCCAGCCTCCAGTCGATTATGAAAGTTAAAATTATGCCGCCTATGAGCAGTATGGGCGCTCTTATGCCCAATCTTAAGGAGCGTGCGACCATCTGGTTGACGTAGTAGCTGTCCGAAGTCAGTCTGGAAACGAGCGAAGGCACGGTGATTTCGTCCACCTGACCGCTCTTGAGGCGGGAAGTTTTGGCAAAGAGGTCGTATCTCAAGTCGTGCGTCATGTTAGCCGCCGCCTTTACCGAAAGCCTGTTGGCGAGGATGTTGCCGAACATTGCCACGAGCGAGCAGACGAGCATGGCAAGCCCCATCCAAAGCACCGCGCCGAGGTCGCCCGCGGGGACGACGTCGTCTATTATGTACTCTAAAAGAAGGGGCAAAAAAAGTTCGGCAATAGAACCCACAAACTTTACTACAAGTCCCTGGATAGCCGTTGCCGAATAAGGTTTTAAATATACCAGCGTCTTTTTCATTGCACGCCTCCGCGCATAAAAGCGCATGCGCTTGAGTTATAAAAAAATTAAAGTTTTACCGTGAATACAGAGCCTTCGCCCTCGCGGCTTTCCACGCTTATTTCACCGCCGCTGAGCTCGCATATGCGCTTGCATATGGCAAGTCCCAGACCGTTGCCCGTGCCCGAAGAAACCTGATAATACTTTTCAAAAATCTTTGGAATTGCCTCCTGCGGGATGCCTATGCCCGTATCGCTGACGGAAACGACTATCCGCCCGCCTTCGCGCTTTAACGAAACGCTTATCTTGCCGCCCTCGGGCGTGTATTTTACCGCGTTGGACAACAGGTTGAGCCACACCTGCTTCAAAAGATTTTCGTCGCCCGTGTACAGCGTGCGGGCAAGCGAGGAAGTAATTTCGATATTTTTGCCCTCCCACTGGCGCTGAAGCAAAATTATGCAATCCTTTATCTGCACGTCAAGACGGAATTTTTTGCTCTCGCCGAGGAACTGCTGATTTTCTATCTTGGATAGAGCAAGCATGCTTTCGGCAAGTCGGGAAAGTCTGTCCGATTCGTCGGCGATAATCTTGATTATCTGGCGGCGTTCTTCCTCGCTCAAGCCTCCTTCCAGAAGAAGATTGGCAAAGCCGTTTATCGAAGCTATTGGCGTTTTGAACTCGTGAGAAAAGTCATGCACGAAATCTTCGCGCAGAGCTTTGACGCTCTTCAGTTCTTCCGTCATCTTGTTGAAGTTTTCATACACGGCGTTGAACCCGTCGAGGCGCTTGTATGGTATCTTGGCGTTGTAATCTCCCCCCGCTACCTTATTGAGCGCGTCGACCAAAGTTTTTGAAGTCTGCAAAGTGCGGTGGTTGAGATAAATTACCGCGCAGGTTACAAGCACGGCAATCGACGGAATGACGTAAAGCGTTATCAGCGAACCCTCCGCGACGTCCATGGTTTTTGACACGAGCGTCTGAATGACGTAAACGACGATTTCGCCCACGATGAGCACGAGTATGAAGCTGAGCGCCGCGATTATCATTGCATGAACGGGCAAAGCGCGTTTTTTTCCGCCGTCTTTTTTACTCATTTCTTTATCACCGCCTTATATCCCACCCCTCGTATGGTCATAATCTCGAACTCGGGGAAATTTTCAAATTTGTTCCTCAGTCTGTTAATGTGCGTGCGCACGGTGTATTCGTCGCTCTCGGAAGAATATCCCCACACGCTGTCGAGTATGTTTTCCTTGGTGAATATCTTGCCGGGATAGGACAGCAAAAGGTACAAAAGCTGGAATTCCTTGGTGGGAAGCTCGTAAGACAAGTCGCCGCGCGTAACCGTGAATGACTGCTTGTCGATGATCACGTCGCCTATCGTGATTTTCCCTTCGTTGGCGATTTTGCTGCGCCTTAAAAGGGCGTCTATGCGCCACATAAGTTCTTCAAAATTCACGGGTTTTGTCAGATAATCGTCAGTACCTGCGGCAAATCCCCTGCCCTTATCGTTAATCGCGTCCTTTGCCGTAAGCATGATTACGGGCGTTGAATTGCCCGTAGAGCGCAGGTTTTCCACGAGAGAATATCCGTCCATGACGGGCATCATGATGTCGGTTATTATAAGGTCTGTACCGCCCTCCTCGCACTTGGAAAGCGCCTCCGCGCCGTTTGAAACCGCCTCAACTTCGTACTTGTTTTTAAGTCTTAGCGTCATCAGCATGCGCAGATTGACGTCGTCTTCGACTATGAGAATTTTTGCCATTAAATCACCCTGAAAGACTTAAAATTAGGATAAGTCTGCTTAGTCGAGTATATAATATTTTTTGGAAAAAATCAACAATAAGTTTATAATCAATTTACTTTTGTCGTTTAACATAAACTTGTAAAAGGTTAATTTTATGGTTATAGCGATTGTAATTGACTTAATCGACAACAAAACAAACGGCTCGGTGATAACCGCACTGCGCTTTACCGAAGGGTTGAGAGCGCGCGGTCATGAAGTGCGCCTCGTTGCGATAGGCGCCGACGGACCGAACGATTGCAACGTGGAAGAACGTTATGTTCCCATTCTTACAGAAGTTTCCGCGCTCAATCAGATTAAGTTCGGAAAATTCGACGAAAAGCGCATACGCAAGACTTTCGAGGGCGTTGACCTCGTGCATTTCATTTTTCCCTTCAAGCTCGAAAAGAAATGTAAGGCGCTTGCCGACGAAATGGGCATTCCCACCACGGCGGCGTTCCACGTTCAGCCCGAAAATGTTTCATACAACGCCCACCTCAGCTGGTTCAAGCCCTTCAACAAGTTTATATATTTCTATCTGAGGCACACTTTTTATAATAAATTCAGGCGCATTCACTGCCCCTCCGCCTTTATCGCCGGTCAGCTTGCAAACCACGGCTACGAAAACGAGCTTTACGTAATCTCCAACGGTTACGACCCCGCTTTCGTACCCGCGCAGACCAAGGCAAAGAACGATAAGTTCGAAATTATAATGACTGGCAGACTTGCACCCGAAAAAAACCAGCAAGTACTTATAAAAGGCATTGCCCGCTCGAAGCATAAAGACGAAATTCACCTCACTCTGCTCGGCAACGGTCCTAAAAAGAAAGCGCTTGCAAAACTTGCAGAAAAGCTGGGCGTAGACGTATCGTTCGACTTCCTTAAAAAGGAAGACCTTATAAAAAAACTGCAGAGCGGCGACTTGTACGTACACGCCGCATCCGTAGAAATAGAAGCTATAGCGGCTCTCGAAGCCATAGCGTGCGGACTTGTACCCATAATAGCCGACAGCGCAGCCTCGGCAACTCCGCAGTTCGCGCTTGACGAACGTTCGCTCTTTACGGACAACAACGAGTTTTCCCTCGCGGAGAAAATTGATTATTGGTACGAACGCGACGCCGAACGCGAAGTTATGGGCAAAGTTTATGCCGAATCCGCTAAAAAATACAGCCTTGAGCTTTCGCTCGAAAAGGCTGAAAGGATGTTTGCAGACGAAATACGGGACCCACGCGAAAACGGGAACGTCAACCTCGTCCCCGCGGCGCAGACCGAAACCTGAACAGATAAAAATTCACGCTCCATAAAATAAAAGTTTATGTCGGCGCGCGTAAGTTTTACGCGCGCCGACATTATTTTATAAATTTTTAAAGGCAATAAGACTAAAAAATCTGTATAAGCGCTTTTGTTTTTACGCCGAGTTTTGTATTTTAGCGGCGCTTGTTTCAGCCCTCTGCTTGCACTTTTACGGCGTTTATGCCCGACCTGTTCCTGCATTTTTGCGGCTCGTTTATTTTTCGACCGCCCCTGCATTTTTGCGGCACTCCCGCCACGACCGCCAAGTATTTTCGCGCTCTTTTAATTCCCGCCGCCCTCCATTTTGCGGGCTTTTATTTTTTCGACCTATCCCTTTATTTTTCTGCTCTTTTTTTCTGCCGCTCACCGTCTTTTTCCGTATCGTCGGGACATATTCAAAGACTTGCGCCGCCCGAGCGCCGCGCATACGAAACAAGCGCATTCGCAGACGGCGATTACGGGCGCGACGACGTTGCAACAGAGATAATCTGCCGAGGAATAGTCCGCGCCCAGCGCAAACGGCAATCCGAGCGCGAAAATGCACGCGCAAAGAGTGATAGCCGCGTTCCTTTGCGACAGTTTATCGAGCATGAGAACGAACAGCGGACGGGCAAGAGATGCAGCCGAAACGAACGCTGTAAGCGCAAGCACGGCGTAAAAAACCGTGCCTGCAACCCCCGCGGCATGACCGCTCCCGAAAGCCGCGGTGAGCGCCGCCGGAAAAATATTGAAGGCGTTATCTATGCCCGAACCGCTTATGCCGCCCAGCATGCCGCAGGAATATGCCAGGGAAAGCGTGGCGACCGAAGAGAGTATTCCGCCAAAAAAGTTTGCGCACAGTATGACTGCGGCAAAGCGCGCCGGATTGCCCTTTCCCTTCATTTCGCAGGCAAAACAGGGCATTGCTCCCGCCGCGAGCGAAAGGGACAAAAGCGCCTGACCGAGCGCGGACGACCAAAGTTGTATGTCGGCAAAAGCGGCATTTTGTACGCGGAAGATATATTCAAGAGCCTGAAGGCTGTCTGATTGCGACAAGCCCTTTATTGCCAGAATGACAAAAAGCGTGGTCTGCATGCTGACAGAAAGGGCGCACAGCCGCGCGCGGCTGTGCGCCCCGCGCGTGAGCGCAAACGCGAGCGCGCAACAGCACAGGGCGGCGAAAAGGGGCGTTGCCTGCGGTATATCCGCGGTGTAACCGACGTTTATGCTGCCGTAAAAGGTGCATGCGCGCACGGCGAGCAGGGATATTATTGTTATGTAGTAAACGACTATCGCCGACGAGTTGAGGCAGGAAATATTTCTCACCCCTCCGCCGAAACGACCCTGCGCCGAAAGATAGAGCGAAAATTTATTCGCCCTCGCGCCGAAGTTCAGCTCCGCGCAAAGAAGAGGCAGCGCGAACAGCGACAACACTATTACGTACGCAATTACAAACGCGCCGCCGTAATAAAGGCAAAGCGAGGGAAAGCGCATTACGTTGCCCAGCCCGAACGCCGCGCCCATTGCCACAAATATGAACTGTCTGCCCGATTTGCCATCTTTCACATTTATATATCTATTTTGCCGCAAAAAAAGTATGCACTGAATTTGCAAATTGCACCGAAACGAGGTTTACTTTCCCTCATCTTTCTGCCCGGTTACTCGCTGATGCGCGAGCCTGCAACACACTTCCTTAGCATGCGGAAAAAACCAAAATTTTGCGAACAGACGCCTGTTATTGCGCAATGAAAAACCGCCCGTTCTTGCGCGATAAAAAGCCTCCCGACCGCAAGCGCGGTCGGGAGGCTGAATTGTCGATTAAATATTTTATTTCCGATTTTACGGTTAATTTTTGAGAATTGATAACCTACCGTAATATGTCAGAGCGTGCGCTTGTCCTTGCTGAAATAGAACAAAGCAACACACCCTGGACCCGTATGCGAACCTATTACCGTGCCGATGTTGTCGATTTCCACTCTGCCGCAGAGCGAAGAGAAATTTTCCTCTATGAGCGAAGCGAGAGCCTGAGCGTCCGACAGCACGCGCGAGTGAGAAATGAAGCACTTGCCGCTGTAATCCTGACCGCCCTCAGCCTGTTCGCTCATTATGTTGAACATCTCTCTTATAGCCTTTTTCTTGCCGATAGCCTTTTTGCGGACTATGAGCTTGCCTTCGGAATTGACGTCCATTACGGGGCAGATGTTGAGCATTGAACCGAACGCCGCCGCGGTTGCGGAAATTCTGCCACCGCGCTTGAAGTGCTGAAGGTTTGTGGAGAAGAACCAGTGGCGCAGGCGCAGTTTGTTTTCTTCCAGCCATGAGGCAAGTTCGTCTATGGACATGCCGCCCTTTTTAAGTTCTGCCGCCTTGTCAACAAGCAGACCGTAGCCCGACGAAGCCGCCAGCGAGTCCACGAGTACAATCTTTCTGTCCTTATACTCTTTTTCCATCTCCGCCTTGGCGAGCTTTGCCGAAGTGAAGCCGCCAGAAAGCCCCGAAGAAAATTCTATGTGAAGCACGTCCTCGCCGCCATCGAGAATGGGTTTCCAGAGAGCGATGAGTTCGGCAGGCGTAACCTGCGACGTGGTGGGCATTGCTCCGCCGTCTATTTTGCCGTAAAATTCCTCGGGCGTGGAAGACGAAAAAAGGTCGTCCGAATAATCGACGCCGTCAATGATGTAATGATATTTCGCGAACGGAACGCCGAGTGATTTGAGGTGTTCGGCTGTCAGATCGCATGTGGAACAACAAGTTATTTTATACTGTGCCATTTTTAATTGCCTCCGTTTAAACGCCGTGCGGCGCAACCGATAAAAATTTATTTACATTAGCAGTTTACAGAAGCGCGAAAACAAAGTCAATAAAATGCCGATTACTTTAAATCTACGATTTAACCTCGCTCTCTACTATAAAAAAAAGCCGCTCTACCGTCGGTAGAGCGGCTTTGAAAAACCTTTTAAATCATTGCGGAAAGCACTGCAAGGTTCGCGGCTACATCCATATTTATAACTTTTACCTCTTCGCCGAGGTTTAGCTGGACGGGCGCGAAATTGAGTATGGCTTTTATGCCCGCAGCCTTTAGCTGTTCGCCCACCGCGTGCGCCGCAGTCGCAGGCACGGCGATTATTGCGAGTACCGCCCCCGCTTCCCTGCAGCCTTTTTCGAGGTTCTTTACGTCCAGAACGGGTTTGCCCGAAATGGTTGTGCCTATCTTTGCGGGGTCGCTGTCGAAGGCGACCGGCACTTGGAAACCGTAATGCTCGAAGCCGCCGTAGCTTAAAAGCGCGCTGCCCAATCCGCCCGCGCCGATGATGACCGCCGTCTTGCGCGCGTTTACGCAGAGAAATTCTTCGAGCGCGCCTATAAGTTCCGCACGGGGATAGCCGACTTTAGGTCTGCCCGCGCAGCCGCTGTATGCAAGGTCCTTTCTTACAAGAACTTCGCCAAATCCCAAAGCCTTGGCAATTCTTCCCGAGGATATATAATTGTTTTCGCCGTCATCGGACAGCCCGCGAAGATAATTGAGGTAAACGGGCAACCTCTGCAACGAAAAAACGGGTATATCTTTATTCATATTTCTCCCCTTTGCGCGCTTTATTTGTTCATTACCATAGCGGCGGCGCCCATGCAGCCTGCCTTGCTGCCGAGCGAAGCCGTTACCACTTCCACCCTGGCATAATCGTTGCCGCCGAAGACTTTTTTATCCATTATCTCCTGCAGAGGCTTTGTAAGCTTTTCGCCCTGCGCGGCAACTCCGCCGCCAAGCATTATAACTTCGGGACGGAATATGTTTGCAAGGTTTACGAGACCGCAACCCAGATATTTAATATACCAATCGACGACTTCCTTTGCCGACTTGTCGCTTTCCATAAAGTCGAACGCCGTTCTGCCCGTGCAGTCGCGTGAGTTGTATTTGCCCCACATTGCAGAACTCTTGTCCTCCTCCATAGTGCTGCGCGTCTTGCGCATGAGCGCGGTAGCCGAAGAATACACCTCAAAGCAGCCCTTTCTGCCGCAGGTGCATCTTTCGCCGTTGGTTTCTATAACCATGTGTCCTATTTCCGCGCCTGCCGACATATTGCCTTCAAAAATTCTGCCGCCGAGAACTATGCCGCCGCCGACGCCCGTGCCGAGCGTAACGAGTATGGAATTTTTGCGGTGCTTGCCTGCGCCGAATTTAGCTTCGCCGAGCGCAGCCGCGTTGGCGTCGTTGGTCATTCTTACGGGCATGCCGAGGCGCTTTTCAAGCTCTGCGCCGAGGGGGAAATCTCTCAGTCCGAGATTGCCCGCAAATTTTACCACGCCTTCCTGCGTGTTTATCATTCCGGGACATCCCACGCCTATTGCGACGAGTTCGCCGTCAATGCCAGCGCGAACCTTGTTGCAGAGCGCAACGAGATTGTCGCACATAACCTGTCCGCCGCGCTGACTTTCCGTAGGGCAGCTGCCCTCGCTCAAAATTCTGCCCCGAACGGTTACGCACATGGCTTTAATTGTGGCTCCGCCTATGTCTATTCCGAGATAATATTTCATAATGCCCCCTGTTTCGATAAACTGATAACTATTATATATTTTATTACAAAGTTTGTAAACTGTCAATACCGCCCGCTATATTTTTAACGCCGCGACGGTGCGTCGCGGCGTTATAATGCGTTATTTTATTCCCGTAGAACCGAAACCGCCCTCTCCGCGGACGGTAGAAGAAAGTTCTTCCGCCTCCTCGAAATGAGCCGTAAGATAGGGCGCTATGACGAGCTGGGCAATTCTTTCGCCGTCGGATACGGTCTGCGCAACCGAACCGTGGTTGTGCAGGGCAACTTTTACCTCTCCGCGATAATCGCAGTCGACAACGCCCACTTTGTTCGCGGGCGCAAGCCCCTTCTTTGAAGCAAGTCCGCTGCGGGCATAAATAAGCCCCGCATATCCCACGGGCAATTCGATGGCAAGTCCCGTAGGTATCATAACCGTTTCGTGAGGCTGTATGGTTACGTCGCCTTCCGTGCATGCGCACAGATCTGCGCCTGCGGCATATTCGCTGCCGTACACGGGCAGACGCGCTTTATCGTTGAGTTTTTTTACGTTTACTTTCATTTTATCCTCGCGTAAATTATTGTTAAGTCAGCGCCGAACGCATGCGTTCGGCGATTTTAAGCGCTATTATAAGCAAATCAGACTTATATTTTTTTCTCCGCCGCCTTAAAAAAGCATTATGCCTGAATACCTCCCGCCTTAAAAAAGCGATTGGTGCGGGCATATGCCGCCGTCAATGCCTCAGACGACCGTCTGTTCGTCCCAAAGGACGACTTCGTCCTTTTCGAGCGAAGGCTGAACGAGTATGGTGCGCTGGTTGGAAGAACCCTTGAATTTGAGGTTTAAATCTTTGAGTTCTTCGACGAATTTTCCGTCCACCAGAACGTCGAGACAGGAGAGCATCTGCATGACGAGGTCGCCGTCGCCCAGCTTGCCCGTGAGCAGGTCTGCTTCGTAATCGTAACCCGTGAAGCACCAGAAAGATTTATCGGGGTAATGTTCGCGCAGTCGCTTTAAAAAAGGCGCGAGCACCTTTTGATTTTCCGGCTCGAAGGGGTCGCCGCCGAGCAGCGTGAAACCCTTGATGTAGTCGGGTTCAAGTCCCTTTATTATCTTTTCCTCCACTTCGGGAGTGAAAGGTTGACCGTAGCAGAAATCCCACGTTTCGGGATTGAAACAGCCCTTGCAGTGGTTGCGGCAACCGCTGACGTACAGCGAAACGCGCACGCCGGGACCGTTGGATATATCATACCATTTTATTGTTGCGTAGTTCATAGTTATTTTTAAGGCTTTTCCGCCCGTAATATTTTTCGATTTGTCGGTTACCGCCGCGGCAGATACCTGCCGCGGCGGTAAAGATTTTTGTAGCTGTATTATCAGAGATGAAGCACTCTGGCTTTAATTTCCTTGGTCTTGCCGACGTTCCAGAAGTTTTCGCCGAGGTATCCGCACGTGCGGCGGGTGACGTTCATCTTGCGCTGGTCCTTGTTGTGGCAGACGGGGCATTCCCATTCGTTGTTGTCGTTGATGATGATTTCGCCGTCGAAGCCGCAGACGTGGCAGTAGTCCGACTTGGTGTTGAATTCGGCGTACTGGATGTTGTCGTAAATAAATCTTACAACGTCTTCCATCGCCGTCAGGTTGTTGCGCATGTTGGGTATTTCGACATAGGATATTGCGCCGCCCGAAGAAATCTGCTGGAACTGACTCTCAAACGTAAACTTTGAGAACGCGTCAATCTTTTCGCGCACGTCGACGTGATAGCTGTTGGTGTAGTATCCCTTATCCGTAACGTCGGGAATTGTGCCGAAGCGTTCCTTGTCAATCCTTGCGAAGCGGTAGCAAAGGCTCTCTGCGGGAGTGCCGTAAAGACCGAAACCTATGCCCGTCTCCTTCTTCCACTTTTCGCAGTGTTCGCGCAGGGTGCGCATAACCTTGAGGGCAAATTTAAGTCCTTCGGGGTCGGTATGAGATACGCCCTTGACGAGCTTGGTTACTTCATACAGACCGATATAACCGAGGGATATTGTAGAATAGCCGTCGAGGAGGTATTTATCAATCTTTTCGCCCTTGCCGAGGCGCGCGATCGCGCCGTACTGCCAGTGAACGGGGGAAACGTCCGAAAGCGTACCCATGAGCGCGTTGTGGCGAACCATGAGAGCGTCGTAGCAGAGCTGAAGTCTTTCTTCGAGGATTTCCCAGAACTTGTTTTCGTCGCCCTTTGCGAGTATGCCGCACTGGGGAAGATTTATCGAAACGACGCCCTGGTTGAAGCGACCTTCAAATTTATAATTGCCGTTTTCATCCTTCCAGGGAGAGAGGAAGGAACGGCAGCCCATGGGCGAGAACACGTTGCCTTCGTAATTTTCGCGCATCTTCTTTGCCGAGATATAGTCGGGATAGAGGCGCTTGGACGAGCACTTTACCGCAAGTTTTGTGAGGTAATCGTACTTACCGCCCTTGAGGCAGTTGTTTTCGTCGAGGACGTAAATGAGCTTGGGGAATGCGGGAGTAACGTATACGCCCACTTCGTTTTTGATGCCCTGATAACGCTGACGGAGAATTTCCTCGATTATCATAGCGTTTTCTTCGATGTATTCGTCCTTTTCGTCGAGATACATGAAGAGCGTTACGAAAGGAGACTGACCGTTGGTCGTCATGAGGGTGTTAATCTGATACTGTATGGTCTGAACGCCGGCTTTAAGCTCGTCTTTAAGGCGCATTTCGACAATCTGCTTCTTTTCCTCTTCGGAAATCTTGTCGCCGAACTTTTCGTTGCACTGCTTCATATACTTTTCGCGCGTGCGGCGGAGATATTTGCCGAGGTGCGCAACATTTACGGACTGTCCGCCGTACTGCGAAGACGCAACCGAGGCGATTATCTGCGTAACTATGGTGCAGGCAACCTGGAAAGACTTGGGGCTTTCGATCATCTTGCCGTTCATAACCGTACCGTTTTCGAGCATGTCCTTGATGTTGACGAGGCAGCAGTTGAAAATAGGCTGAAGGAAATAATCGGCGTCGTGGAAGTGAATAGCGCCCTCGTCGTGAGCCTTGGAAATATATTCGGGCAAAAGAATTCTGCGGGTAAGGTCCTTTGAAACTTCGCCCGCGATGAGGTCGCGCTGCGTTGAAGCAGTGCGCGCGTTTTTGTTGGAGTTTTCCTCCATTACTTCCTTATTCGCATTTTTGATGAGCGAAAGAATGCTCTCGTCCGTGGTGTTGGCTTTACGGATGAGCGCGCGCTCATAGCGGTAGAGAATGTATGACTTCATGAGCTGATATTTCTGCAATTCCATCAGCTTCTCTTCCACCATATCCTGAATATCTTCGACGAGCAGACGCGTTCTGTGGCGCGAAGAAATGTCGTCTACTATTTTTTCTATCTGGGCATCGTCTATTCTGTCCTCGAAATCGACAGACTCGTTAGCCTTTCTTATTGCTGTGGCTATCTTGCTTCTGTCAAAATCTACGGTCGTGCCGTCTCTTTTTATAACCTTCATTTTCTCTACCTCTCTTCCGCTCAATAAATGCGGAATTTTTATCTTATTCGCCCCTTATCGAGAGCGGAAAGTTCTACATATACTATTCTAACGCTGTACTCGCGTTTTGTCAATACCGAATACACAATATATTGATATTTTTTTAAATTATCCACAATAATTTGTGTATATGTCGATAAACAGGAAATTACGCGGCTACTTTTTGCCGCCGTGCCGTTTCGGGCGAAAGCTTATTTATTATAACCTTGCAATCGAGGCAAAGTCAAGCGATGTAACACAACATATTGTATGAAAGTTTTTAACATTTTAACAATATATTGTATAATAATAACTTTTCTGTGCATTATGAGCATTTTTTGCCCGAAAAATGCCTCCTTTGGGCGATTTTTCTAAAAAACTCACACGACATCTTGTGCAGGCGGGCGGGCAACGGGCGGGATGCGCTGCTTGACGCCG
>ENA-UONV01000920-UONV01000920.1-human-gut-metagenome-genome-assembly--contig:-CS4-NODE-920-length-29400-cov-6.922474_pt1 | contig 29400 bp, 25 predicted proteins | sample MGYA00242461_ERZ724008 | MGnify/ENA metagenome assembly ERZ724008 | reverse complement strand
GTGAACGAGACGTCGTTCAATCTCTACGTCACGCAGGCCGAGGAAAACGTGCTCTGGAACGCCGGGGAGAAAGGCCGGAAACCGGGGCGTCTGGCGGTTCCGCAGCAGCGGATCACGGTGCGGAGCGACGGGATGGGCACGGCGCCGGTCATTCCGCTCATCTACCTGACACTGCTGAGCGCCAAACTGCTGGCGATGGCGTTTCCCGACGGGTGCACGGACGCGGAATTGTCCGGCTACAACGACGAGCGGACGATGGCGGCCCTGACGGACCGTGTGATGACGGTACTGGAGCAGCTGGCCCTGCGGGACGGGGAGGAGGAGACCCGAAGCCCGGCAAGCTGAGCGGGGACGGGCAGGGTAGAGTGCGGAGCAGGCGACGGGGAAACGGGCCGGGCCGGAACGCAGGGCAGGGACGCAGAGCAGGGACGCAGAGCAGGGACGCAGAGCAGGGACGCGAAGCGGGCGGCCGGGAAACAGGCGCCGGGGCCGCGGATGCAAACGGGAGGGGCGCAAGAGGGCGGGCGGAGACGGACGACGGAAGCGGGCAGCAAAGCGGGCGGCGAAAGCGGGCGGCGAAGCCGGCGAAATACGGCAGAAGAGATGAAAAGTGGGGTTCATGACCGATTTGAACCGCACTTTTCGTATATTTGCATCCTGTAAAAAGCCAATTCACCCCAAACAACAGCAAAAACAACCACCCATGTCGGAAACAAAAGTCTCTGCGGCGGCATTTGCAGATACGAAACCCCACTACAACATACTCGACGGATTGCGCGGCGTAGCGGCGCTGATGGTCGTCTGGTTTCACGTGTTCGAAGCCTTTGCGACAAGTCACGTCGATCAGAGAATCAACCACGGCTATCTGGCCGTCGATTTCTTCTTCATTCTGTCGGGGTTCGTGATCGGCTACGCCTACGACGACCGGTGGAAACGAATGACTGTGAGGGAGTTCGTCACGCGACGGTTCATCCGTCTGCATCCGATGGTGGTAATCGGCGCGGTGATCGGGGCCGTCATGTTCTACTTTCAGGGCTGCTCCGTATGGGACGTCTCGAAAGTCTCGGTGACGATGCTGCTGGCAGCGACCCTGATGAACGCCTGCATGATTCCGGCCACGCCCGGCATGGAGATCCGGGGCGTGACCGAAATGTTCCCGCTGAACGGTCCGAGCTGGTCGCTGTTTTACGAGTATATCGGCAACATCCTCTATGCGCTGTTCATCCGCAGGCTGCCGACCAAGGCGCTCGCGGCGCTGGTGCTGCTCGCCGGATGCGGACTGGCGGCGTTTGCCGTATGGGGTCCCTACGGCGACATATGCGCGGGGTTCTCGCTGACGGGCGACAACATAGCCGGAGGGTCTCTGAGGCTGTTGTTCTCGTTCTCGGCGGGACTGCTGATGTCGCGCGTATTCAGGCCCGTGAAGGTAAAGGGGGCGTTCTGGATATGCAGTCTGGGCGTCGTCGTCCTGCTGGCCGTGCCGCGAATCGGCGGAGAGGAAAACTACTGGATGAACGGGCTGTACGACACATTGTGCTTTGCGCTGGCCTTTCCGTTGCTCGTCTACCTCGGAGCGTCGGGCAAGACGACGGACAGGACGACCGCAAGGATATGCAAATTCATGGGAGACATATCGTATCCGCTCTACATGGTGCACTATCCGTTCATCTATCTGTACTATGCGTGGGTGAAAAACGAGAACCTGACCTTCGCGCAATCGCTGCCCGGCGCAGCGGCGCTGGTCATCGGGTCCGTGCTGCTGGCATACCTGTGCCTGAAACTGTACGACGAACCGGTGCGCAGGTTCCTGACGAAGCATCTCCTGCGCACGCAAAAGCCGGTACGGCAGACACCCTGAGCCACCTAACACGAAACAGACCATGCACCGCATCCGCCTCGCCATCCTCCTGTTCCTGTGCGTCTCAGCCGCAGGCTGCCAGCCCGTTCCCGGCGTTCTGCTCGACGCCGAAGCGATCGTCATGGAGCACCCTGACAGCGCCGCACGGCTGCTGGAGGGCGTTCCGGCTCCGGAAAAAAGACTCTCCCGGCGCAACTATGCGCATTATGCGCTGGTGCTGACCCAAGCCCGGTGGCTCGCGGGGGAGAACATGATCGACGACACGCTTTCGGACGTAGCCCTCGACTATTACCGCACCCACACCGACGATTTCGCCGCAGCGCACAAGGCCTATTATTATGCGGCCAAGATCGCCCATCAGCGCCGGCAGCCGGAGGTGGCGATGACGCTGCTGCTCAAAAGCCGCGACATGCTGCCCCCGAAAGGGGAGTGGAGGCGGCATTACGTCGTGGAGACTTGGCTCGGCGTATTCTGCGGCCAGCAGCATCTCTTCGAGGAGAAGATACGTCACGCGCAGCAGGCGTACGCCTACGCGGACAGCATGGAGCGTTACGACTGGATGTGCATATCGCTCGGCGACATGGCGCACGCCTATATGGGGCTGGACAATTATGACAGCATGGAATACTATGCGATCAAGGCGCTCAGGCTCGCCGAAGAGAAGGGCATAACCGAAAACACCTCCCCGAAGTGGGCCATGCTGATCGAAAGCGCCCTGAAACGGAAAGAGTACCGCAAGGCCGAAGAGTACTGGGAAAAGGGGTTCGGGCACGCCCCGGCATGGACCCGGTATTCATGGCTGAGCACCAAGGCCGACATCTGCAACCGCACGGGCCGCTACGACACGGCGCTGGAGCTGACAGACAGTTCCCGCCGCATGTGCGCCGACACGACGCACCTCACCTCACGGGCGCTATGGGCGCTCAACACCTCGAACGCATGGGAGGGGAAAGGCGACGCGGCAAGAAGTCTCGAAGCCCTGAAGCAGTACATCCGGCTCAAGGACTCGATCGACGAGAAGGTGCACAGCGCCGAAGTGCTCAATATCCGCAAACTCTGGCGTTACGAACAGCTCAAAACCCAGAACGCCGCCCTGCAAATCCAGAAACAGCACCGCGAACGCATCGTCTACGAGACGATTCTGACATGCACGGCGCTCGTACTGCTCGGCGCATGGCTGGGACTGCGCATGTGGCACCGCGCCAAACTGCGGGAATTCGCCCAGCAAAGGCGCATCCTGCGGCAGGAAAACGAACTCGACGCCATGCGGCGCAAGGAGGAGCAGCTGCGCACGACCTTTTTCCGCCAGCTCAACAGCCGCTTCATCGCGCAGGTCCGGCAGGGCGGGGAGGCCAGAAAATGCCGCATGTCGGACGAAGACTGGAAGACGATCTTCACACATGCCGACGCCGTATTCGACAACTTCACGGTCCGTCTCCGCGGGCAATTCCCTGCGCTGAACGAGGAGGACATCCGCTATTGCTGCATGGTGCGCATGCACTTGTCGCAGGCCGAAATCGCGAGCGTCGTCTATCTGGAAAAGGATTCGGTGAAAAAACGGCTGAAACGCATCCGCACCGAGAAACTGGCTTCCGCAAAGGGTTCGACGCTGGAGGAGATCCTGTCGCGGCTGTAAAATATACCCCCAGCAACCGGACCCGACGAATGGAAACAGCAGGCGGTCAGCCTGTTGAAGAACGCCCTGTACATTGCGATATCCCCCTGCAAACCTCCGCAAATAACCGCGGGGCGTTTAACTTTGCACACGGCAAAAGCCCCGCAGTCCGGCTCCCGCAGGACATACGGAGAGCGGCGCCGGCAAGATCTACCAATTCCAAATTCATAAAAAATGCAGAAATTCAATTACACACCCAGCAATCCGTTCAGCGGCTCGGTCTCTTCGCTGGCCATCGGCGCCGGCATGGTCGTCGTACCTTTGGTCTATCCTTTCGGCATCCGCATCGGCCGCATGCGCATCCTCGGCCCGACGGCCGTCACGATCATCTTCGTGATCGGCGGTCTCGCGCTGCTGGCATTCACGGTCCGCGAAATCATGCAGGCCCGCAAACTCATCGCCCAAGGCGGCGAGATCACCGTGGAGGGCGGCAAGGTGACGATTCCCGTCGTCCGGAAAAAAGAGGTCGTCAACGAGTCGTTCCTGCTTTCGGAGGTGGAATACACCAAATTCGACGAGGAGGAAAACGAATTCAAAATTTCGCTGCCCGCCGACCATCACGTCATCCGCGGCGCGTTTTTCGAAAACGCGGAGGCGTTCGACGCGTTCAAGTCCATTTTCGACAAATAGCATTGCCGGCCGGAGATTCCGGACGGTCCGCAAACACGACGTACGGAAGCCTGCGCCGCTGAAACTTACCGTATAAAAAAATTCAAACCAATACGACAATGCGCCCAATTATCAGACTCCTCGCCGCAGTCGTCGCCGCTGCCGCAACGATCCCGTCCTGTTCCACCCTGACCGGTTATCCGACCGACGCCGAAGCCAGCTATGCCAAGGCCATCGAACTGACAAAAAAGAGCGTGGACACCGACAAATTCAAAATCTACTCGCTTTCGATCATGGAGGGAGAAACGCTCTCCGACAACCTGTTCCTCGTGACGGTGAAACTGGTGAACAGGGACAACCGGGCATTCAGCCAGAGCTACTACATGAACGGTCTGGCGCCCACCGACCTGCGCGACGTACAGAGCACGTTCGAAGCTCCCGAATACGAAACGACCGTCGGCATCGACCTGTCGGAACTCGATCCCGCCCGGATCGCCGCCCAGATCGCCCAAGCAAAAACGATGCTTCCCGAAGGACACTCCTACAAATCGGTAGGCCGCTACGAAATCGAGGAGGAGGTTCCGGCCGGCAATTCCGCATTCAACCGCAAACCGGGCCAACAGCACACCTCGTTCATCGTCCGCTTCACCGAAGACGGCAAGGAAACGGAGAGCAGCGCCGGCAAAACCTCGTACATTTATTACGAAGCCAAAGTGACCGTGGGGCCGGACGGCACGCTCACGATCGAAGAAAATTAAGATTTTCGTCTGGGAAAAACGGGGAATATCCCGTTTTTTTTCTAATTTTATATCCCGATGCCCCGCCGGGACATTCCGATAATACCAAAACTATGAAAACTACACACTCATTCGTCGCTCCGGTACTGAACTCCACGCAGAGCAAAGTCAATACGGAGGCCTATGAGCAGGCTATCGACAACTATAACGAGGGCAAACACCTCGAAGCGTTCCGATTGCTGCTCGATCACCTGAACCCGGAATTCCGCACGAAATACGGCAACGCCGAAGGTACGGAATTCCATATTCCCCACGGTTCGATTCTGGTAAACATCCGCATCGGGGAGGGGAAGCTGCACATAAGCGCGGACTTTCTGGAACTGCCCGAAAAGGGCCGCGTCGCCATGCTGCGTCAGGTCGCCGACCTGAACATCAACCGGCTGATGCTGCCGCGCTTCCGCAAGGAGGGCGACAAGCTGAAAATGGAATACGTGTGCCCGCTCTCGCAGAGCCATCCGCACAAGCTCTATTTCATCCTGCGCAACATCTGCCATATCGGCGACCGCTACGACGATGAATTCTGCGCCAAATTCGGCGCCAAGCGCAGTTACGAACCGCAGGTGACGCCTTATTCCGAGGAAGAGGTGACGCGAATCCACGAGGCGGTGCGGCAGACCTGCCGCGAGACGCTCGAAGCCGTGAAGGAGTATGAGGCGGAACGCAAATACGGCTACTCATGGAACGTGATCGACATCGCGCTCTACAAGATTTCCTATTTCGCCCAGCCGCAGGGCCAGCTGATGAACGACCTCGACAAGGCCGTCGACGACATGGACAAGGAGCTGCCCGTAGCCGAACTGGTGACCAAAGGCAAGGCGTTCCTCGAACGCCTGCTGGCGATGCCCCGCGAAGAGCTGGCGCGCGACCTCTATTTCGTCGATACGCTGGTTTCGGCCAAACGCCGCTCGTCGCTGAACAACGTGCAGGAGAATTTCAAGGAGGTTTACAAGGAGGCCGCGGATGCCATCGAAGCGGAGAACTATGAACGGAGCGCGGTGCGCATACTCTACAAGTTCTATGAGATGTACTTCTACAACGACGTGCAGGACGACCTGAACGCCGTGATCGCCAATGCGCTGCGCAAATCGGCCGGAAAGTCGATGGAGGAGGCGTCGGAGATTCTGTTCGAAGCGCTCGAAAAGGTGATGGACGACGACCTGACGACGGACGACGACGAGGAGACCGGAGAGCTGGGAGCCGCCGCGGCCGCAGCCGTGGAACAGGTACAGCAGATGGCCGCCGCCATGCAGGGCGAGATCGTTCAGATGCAGGCTGCGATGCAGCAGGCGCTGATGAAGGGCGACATGGCCGAATACATGCGTCTAGCGCAGGAATTCCAGCAGAAAATGATGGAACAGGCACTCGGACAACAAAAATAACAGCTCAAAATCCGTATATCCATGGAACATAACAATATCTACAGGTCGGTATTCAAAGTAACCCACTCAGGCGGCTCCGGCAGTTGTTTTTACCTGAAAAACTACGATCTTTTCGTAACGAATTACCATGTGGTCGAAGGGTACCGCACCGTCGCCGTACACGACAACGACCGCAATCCCTATCTGGCGAAGGTCGTGCTGGTCAATCCGGCGCTGGACATCGCCCTGCTGGCCGCCGAAGGCGACTTCTCGGCGCTGCCCGAAATGACGCTCGCAGCGGACGACTCGCTTACCATCGGTCGCAAGGTATACGTCGCGGGATACCCCTACGGCATGCCCTTCACGATCACCGAAGGTTCGGTATCGTCGCCCAAACAGCTGATGGACGGCAAATACTACATCCAGACCGATGCCGCGGTGAACCCCGGCAACTCAGGCGGTCCGATCCTGAACGACGCGGAAGAGGTGGTAGGCGTGACGGTCAGCAAATTCACGCAGGCCGACAACATGGGCTTCGGCATCCGCGTCGAAACACTCCACGGCCTGCTCGAATCGCTCGGCGAGCTGGACCGCACGGCATTCCAAGTGCAGTGCGGCAGCTGCGAGGAGCTGATCTGCGAGGAAGAGGAGTTCTGCCCCTCGTGCGGCGACAAGCTGCCCGAAGGCGTTTTCGACGAGCGCGAGCTTTCGCCGCTGGGCGGATTCGTCGAAAGCGCAATTCGGGAAATGGGCGTCAATCCGGTGCTTGCGCGCGACGGATACGACTCGTGGCTCTTCCACAAGGGCAGCTCCGAAATCCGCATCTTCGTATACGACGGCAACTACCTCTTCTCGACCTCGCCGATCAACCTGCTGCCGAAGAAGGAGGTGGAAAACGTACTGGACTATATGCTCAGCGAGGACTTCGGTCCCTACAAGCTGGGAATCGAAGGCCGGCAGATTTACATCGCCTACCGCATCCATCTGGCCGACATCACGGACGAATCGGAAGACGAAATCCGCAAAAACATCGTCGGACTCGCACTGCGGGCCGACGAGATGGACAACATGCTCGTAGAGCGTTTCGGCTGCGAATTCTCCGAATATTCGAAAACCGACGCCGAATCCTGACCCTCGACGGCAAACGGGAAAGCCGGACCTTTTCGAAAAGGTCCGGCTTTTTCGTATCCGCGTCCCGACCGGGTGCGCAGGGTCTACCGCGGCGCAAGTCCGCTCAGCGGAAAATCTCCTTCATTTCGAGCAGGAAGCTCATCGGCCGGCGGCCCTTGTAAACGCAGTGCTCCGACAACGCTTCGCACAATCCGTCATAGTTTTTGAGGTAGAATGCGGAGACGCGGACGACGCGCCGGCCGGCCTTCATCAGATAGCGGTATTCGTACGCGCCGCCCCGGCTGACGAGTATCGTCGAAGTGATGGCGTCGAAACTTTTCAGATCGTATCTGCGCGTAAATCCCAGTCCCGCAAACGACGTGACGGCAAGGGAGTCGCCGTCGATACGCAATCTCACGGCCGAGCGTCTCAGCTCCCCGAACACCAGCCAGCAGACACAGAACAGCATCAGGAGCGTCACGCCGTAAACCGGCAGCCGGGATGCTCCCTCCGCCCGGACGGCACCGCAGATGAACAGGCCGCAAAACCCGATAAAGAGCAGGGCGGCCGCCACGACGAAATACACCTGCCACGAGAAGCGGGAAACGACGGCGTTACGGCCTGCGGCGGCATGATCGCGCACGAAAATCGCCGTCCACAAAAAAAGGAGCACGCCCGCAAAAGCATATACGATCCGCCTCCGGCCGGGCGTCGCAGGTTCAGTACCTTCGGGACCGGCTTCGCCTTTCAGCCAGACGACGTAAGAGGGAACTTCGAACGGTTTTCCGCCGAACGACAACTGCGGCGTGAGGATATGTTTTCCGGAATTGTCCACGTCGATCCGGTATCGGTAAATACACTCTTCCCGCCCGTTCCTGCTGGAATAAGCGGTCGAAAACGGGGTGCAGGTCTCCGTATCGTCCAGCACCAGCACCGGATCGGCCTTGTCGGGCTTGCGATCGCAGACCAGCCGGACGATACAGCCGCCCATGGCCGCCATAGCCGCCGAGTCCGGTTCCAGCCGGCACTGCGGCTCGCAATGCGCCGAATCGGGAAGCACCGTAATCCTTTTCCGCTCAAAACGGCATTCGCGACCGCCGACGACGGCCGTCGTTCCCGGCACGAAGACCTCGCCGCTCACGCGCGAACGGACCCGGTAGCGGTAAGAGAAGAATTCGGAGTCGGTCCGAACGCCGTTCACGACCGACAGCTGCGAGCCGTGCGACCGTCCCAATTCGCAGACCAGCGTCAGAGCGCCCCAGCGCGGCGGTGCGATCGACTCGATCTCACGGTCCGCCGTGTATGCCACCTCGAACTCCTGAAATACCGTCGGACACGCAGGCGTGACCTCGATGCCGAGCCGCTGCGCCCTCAGGGCGACACTCCAAGACAACGCCGGCAGGAGCATGAACAGAAAATAGAACTTCCTCATTGCGGGATTTCGTAATTGCACCCCAAAGATACGAATAACCGCCTGAAATTGCGCAATTTCACGCCGCTTTCCTGCAACATTATCCACCCGGAACGCCACACTCCGGCAATCCGCGCCGCATCGTCCGTCCGACAAAATAAATCCGGTCCGGTCTCGAAAAAAACGATAAATGCGTATATTTGCCCCGAATGCGGTCCCTCTCATCCCGTGACCGCACCGAAAAAAACATATGGCGAAGATTCTGATTATCGACGACGAACAACAGCTGCGCGGACTTCTGGCCCGGATCATCGGGCTTGAAGGTTACGAGGTCGCACAAGCCCCCGACTGCGCCGCAGGTCTCAAAATGCTCCGGCAGTACGATCCCGACGTGGTTTTGTGCGACGTCAAGCTGCCCGACGGCAACGGCGTGGAGATGGTCGGGAAGATCAAGGAGGCGGCGCCGTGGGCCGAGGTGATTCTGCTGACGGCCTACGGCAACATCCCCGACGGCGTGCAGGCCATCAAGAACGGAGCGTTCGACTACATCACCAAAGGCGACGACAACAACAAGATACTCCCGCTGCTGAGCCGGGCCGCAGAGAAAGCCCAGATGCAGCGCCGGCTGGCCCGCTTCGAGGAGAAACTCTCCGACGAACATTCGTTCGACCGCATCATCGGTTCGTCGGAAGCTCTCCGACAGGCCGTCTCACTGGCGCGCAAGGTCGCCGCGACGAACACCTCGGTCCTGCTCACCGGCGAAACCGGAACCGGCAAGGAGATCTTCGCGCAGGCGATACACCATGCCGGTCCCCGCGCCAAGGAGTCGTTCGTGGCGGTCAACTGTTCGGCCTTCTCCAAGGAGCTGCTCGAAAGCGAACTGTTCGGGCACCGCGCCGGGAGTTTCACGGGCGCCTCGAAAGACAAGAAAGGGCTTTTCGAGGAGGCTGACAGGGGAACGCTGTTTCTCGACGAAATCGGCGAAATGCCCGTCGAACTGCAGGCCAAGCTGCTGCGCGTACTCGAAAGCGGCGAATTCATCAAAATCGGCGAAACCCGTCCGACGAAGGTCGACCTGCGGATCATCGCCGCCACCAACCGCGACCTCGAAAAGGAGATCGCCGCCGGCAATTTCCGCGAAGACCTCTTTTTCCGGCTTTCGGTGTTCCGCATTCAGCTGCCGTCGCTCAACGGACGCAAAAAGGACATCGCGGAGTACGCCCGCCATTTCGCGGAACAGTTCGCGGCCAAGATGGGGAAGCGGATCGAGAAAATCGACGACGCCTATATCGCCGCGCTGGAACGCCACACGTGGCGCGGCAACGTCCGCGAACTGCGCAACATCGTGGAACGGAGCATGATCATGGCCGAGGGCGGCACGCTGACGGCCGATACGCTTCCGCCCGAATTCCAAACCGGAGCCGGACGGAACGAAGCCCCCGATTCGATGGCCCTCGACGCCCTCGAACGGCACCATATCCTCAAGGTACTCGAATACGCCGCAGGCAACAAGGCCGAAGCGGCCCGCCTGCTAGGCATCGGCATCGCCACGCTCTACCGCAAACTCGAAAGTTACGGCCTGAAGTCCTGACGCTCCCGCACAAGCCTATCATTCTGAAACGGCCGCCTTATCATTTTGATAGGGCGGCCGTTGTTTTCGGCACACGTTCCCGACCGACATTCCATTCGTTATCAACACAATAGATCCGAAACCGAGGTTTTGGCATCCCCTTCGTATGCTATCCGGCAAAACCCAAATAAACCGATATGGCAATCGTGATCCTGATACTGATATTCTGCGGCGCAATGGCTCTGCTATGCCGGATGATTTGCGGTTTTGCGAAATTGTTGTCTAACTCAAAAAAGAAAATGAGATGAACGGAATCGTACTGTTCCTCGCGCTCTGCGCCTTGGGGGCGCTCTGCTACTGGTTCTATTACAAATGTGTCGATTGGTTTGAAAAAATTTGATGGAAAATGTTTACAGGACTGCTTATTCTGAGCATCACCGGATTCGTCTATCTGATGTACGTGCTCGTAAAACCCGAAAAATTCTGATTGTCGGACTCTGAAAACCCATAATAAATGAATAGCGAAATTTTAGGCGTCATACTGCAATGGGCCGCCCTCGTGATACTCTGCTATCCGCTGGGACGCTACATTGCCAAAGTATACAAAGGGGAGCGCACATGGCTCGACTTCATGGCTCCTGTCGAACGGTTCGTCTACCGCATCTGCGGCATCGACCCCATGCAGGAGATGAACTGGAAACAATTTCTCAAGGCCCTGCTGACGGTCAACCTCTTCTGGTTCTTCTGGGGCATGCTCCTGCTGGTATGTCAGGGCTGGCTGCCGCTCAATCCCGACGGCAACCCCGGACAGTCGCCCGATCTGGCGTTCAACACCTGCATCTCGTTCATGGTGAACTGCAACCTGCAGCATTACAGCGGCGAATCGGGACTGAGCTATTTCACCCAGCTGTTCGTCATCATGCTGTTCCAGTTCGTCACCGCCGCCTGCGGCATGGCCGCCATGGCGGGCGTCATGAAGGCGCTGGCCGCCAAAACCACGAAAACGATCGGCAACTTCTGGGTCTTCCTCACCAAGAGCGTAACCCGCATCCTGATGCCGCTGTCGCTCGCGGTCGGCATCCTGCTGATCATCAACGGGACGCCGATGTCGTTCGACGGCAGGCAGACGCTCACGACGCTCGAAGGCGGCGAACAGGTCATCTCGCAGGGTCCTGCGGCGGCCATCGTCCCCATCAAACAACTGGGCACCAACGGCGGCGGTTACTTCGGCACCAATTCGGCGCACCCGCTCGAAAACCCCAACGCATTCACCAACATACTGGAGTGCTGGTCGATCCTGATTCTCCCGATGGCGATGGTGTGGGCCTTCGGTTTCTACATCCGACGCCGCAGGCTCGCGGCATGGATCTTCGGCGTGATGCTCTTTGCCTACACCGCCGGCGTGATCTTCTCGGTATGGCAGGAGACGGGCGGCAGTCGGCAGATCGAGCAGATGGGCATTTCGCAGAAGCTCGGCTCGATGGAGGGCAAGGAGATCCGCATCGGCTCGGCGGCATCGGCCATGTGGGGCATGACGACGACCGTCACGTCGAACGGCTCGGTAAACTCGATGCACGACTCGCAGACCCCGCTGAGCGGCATGATGCAGATGCTCAACATGCAGATCAACTGCTGGTTCGGCGGCGTCGGAGTGGGGTGGATGAACTACTTCGCATTCCTCGTCATCGCAGTCTTCATCAGCGGACTGATGGTCGGCCGCACGCCCGAATTCCTCGGACACAAGGTCGAGGCGCGCGAAATGAAGATCGCAACGCTGGTCGTGCTGATGCACCCCTTCCTGATTCTGGTCGGCACCGGAATCTCCGCGGCCATAGCCGCCGCAAATCCCGAAATCGGATGGCTGAACAACCCGTCGTTCCACGGCCTGAGCGAAATGCTCTACGAATACACCTCCTCGGCGGCCAACAACGGTTCGGGCTTCGAAGGACTGGCCGACAATACGCCGTTCTGGAACATTTCGACCGGCATCGCACTGATCATGGGCCGTTATTTCCCGATCGTGGGACAGGTGGCCGTCGCCGGACTGCTGGCTTCGAAGAAGTTCATTCCCGAAAGCGCCGGTACGCTCAAGACCGATACGGGAACCTTCTCGCTGATGACTTTCGCCGTCATCATCATCGTCGCCGCACTCTCGTTCTTCCCGTCACTGGCGCTCGGACCGATCGCCGATTACCTGACCTTCTAAAAACGCAATGACCATGAAACGAAACAGAAATAATTCCTTGCTCGACCGCGCGCTGCTGCGCCGGAGCCTCCGCGAATCGTTCATCAAACTCGACCCCCGCAAAATGGTCCGCAACCCGATCATGTTCACCGTCGAGGCCGTCACTTTCGTCATGCTGGCGCTGCTGATCTACATCGCCGTCACGGGCGACGCTTCACAGGGTTCGCTGCTGTACAACTTCATCGTCTTCGTCGTCCTGCTGGCTACGCTCCTCTTCGCCAACTTCGCCGAAGCCATCGCCGAAGCCCGCGGCAGGGCGCAGGCCGACAGCCTGCGCAAGACCCGCGAGGAGACGCCCGCAAAACGCATCGAGCCGGACGGCCAGTCGCACATCGTCAGCAGCTCGGACCTCCGGCAGGGCGACCTCTTCGAGTGCGTCGCGGGCGACACGATCGCCGCCGACGGCGAGATCGTCGAGGGACTCGCCTCGATCGACGAAAGCGCCGTCACGGGCGAATCGGCCCCGGTGATCCGCGAGGCGGGCGGTGACAAAAGCTCCGTCACGGGCGGCACGAAAGTCCTCTCGGACCGCATACTGGTAAAGGTTACGGCGCGGCCGGGCGAGAGTTTCCTCGACAAGATGATCGCGCTGGTCGAAGGTTCGTCGCGTCAGAAAACGCCGAACGAAATCGCGCTGACGATCCTGCTGGCCGGATTTACCATCGTCTTCGTCATCGTCTGCGCGACGCTGAAGCCCTTTGCCGATTACGTCGGGGCGAACATCACCATAGCGGCCTTCATCTCGCTGTTCGTCTGCCTGATTCCGACCACCATCGGCGGACTGCTGTCAGCCATCGGCATCGCGGGCATGGACCGCGCCCTGCGGGCCAACGTCATCACCAAGTCGGGCAAAGCCGTCGAGACCGCCGGCGACATAGACACGCTGCTGCTGGACAAGACGGGCACGATCACCATCGGCAACCGCAAAGCGACGGCATTCCACCCGGCACAAGGGTACGGCGTCAAAGAGTTCACCCGCCTGTGCGTGCTTTCGTCGGTCTCGGACCAGACGCCCGAAGGCAAATCCGTCGTCGAGCTGGGCGCCGAAATGGGCATGAAGGTCGATCCCCTGCAGCTGATCGGCGTGCAGATGGTGCAGTTCACCGCCGAGACCAAATGTTCGGGCGTCGATATGCCCGACGGACGCCGCATCCGCAAGGGCGCATCGGAAGCGATCCTCCGCATCGCCGCCCAAGCCGGCAACAAATGCCCGGCGGGTATCGAAGAGACGGTGCGCCGCATCTCGGAGAACGGCGGCACGCCGCTCATCGTCAGCGAGAACGAGCAGATCCGGGGCGTGATCGAACTGCAGGACATCATCAAGACCGGCATCCGCGAACGCTTCGAACGTCTGCGCAAGATGGGCGTGAAGACCGTGATGGTGACGGGCGACAATCCGCTGACGGCGAAGTACATCGCCGAAAAAGCCGGAGTGGACGACTTCATCGCCGAAGCCAGACCCGAAGACAAGCTCGAATACATACGCCGCGAACAGCGGTCGGGCAAGCTGGTCGCCATGATGGGCGACGGCACCAACGACGCCCCGGCGCTGGCGCAGGCCGACGTGGGCGTGGCGATGAACAGCGGCACGCAGGCGGCCAAGGAGGCTGGCAACATGGTCGATCTGGACAACGACCCGACGAAGCTGATCGAGATCGTCGAAATCGGCAAACAGCTCCTGATGACGCGCGGCACGCTCACGACCTTCTCGATCGCCAACGACGTAGCCAAGTATTTCGCCATCGTCCCGGCGCTGTTCATCGCTTCGATTCCGTCGCTGCAGGCCCTGAACATCATGCACCTGCACTCGCCCGAAAGCGCCATCCTGTCTGCGGTGATCTTCAACGCCGTCATCATCCCGCTGCTGATTCCGCTGGCGCTGCGCGGCGTGACCTACAAACCGATCGGCGCATCGGCCCTGCTGCGCCGCAACCTCTTCATCTACGGACTGGGCGGAATCGTCGTGCCGTTCATCGGCATCAAACTGATAGACATGTTTATAAGTATGTTCTTTTAAAGTATCGCTACAATTATGAAAAACTTCTGGATTTCAATCAGGATAACGCTGGCAATGTGCCTGTTGCTCGGCGTGGGATACGTACTCGTACTGCGCGGCGTCTCGGCCGTGGCAGGACCCGGCGGCGGCCAAGCCGAAACCCTCACATTCGACGGCCGGACCGTCGGCGCGGCGAACGTAGGACAGCAGTTCACCGACACCCGTTACTTCTGGGGCCGTCCTTCGGCCGTGGATTACAACGGCGGCGGTTCGGGCGGCAGCAACAAGGCCGCGACCAACCCGGAATATCTGGCCGAAGTGGAGCGGCGCGTGCAGGATTTCCTTGCGGCGCATCCCTATCTCACCCGTGAAGAGGTACCCTCCGAAATGGTGACGGCAAGCGGTTCGGGACTCGATCCCGACATCTCGCCGCGCGGCGCGCAGGTGCAGGTGCGCCGCGTAGCCGAAGCCCGCGGACTCGACGCGGCCGCAGTCCGGCATCTGGTCGATTCGCTGACCCAAAAGCCGTGGCTGGGACTCTTCGGCACCGAGAAGGTCAACGTGCTCCGGCTCAACATCGCACTGGAGACAATGCAGCCGAACGTCACGGCGGCGGTCCCGGCAAAATCGGCCGACAACAACGGCGACGACCGCTCAGCAGACGCAATGACGGAGCAGAAATAATATACGGCGATGAAAAAACTCAAAGAAATGGACAAACACATGAAACGCTGGATCGTAATTCTGATTACCGCACTGGCGGCAATGCTTGCCGTGGACGTATGCGCACAAGAGCCGCAGCGCGGCGTGAAAATTTCGGGCGGCGCAGACATCGTCAGCGGCTATGTCTGGCGCGGCGTCTGGGAATCCGGAGCCTGCATACAACCCGTAATGACCCTGTCGGCCGGAAATTTCTCGGCGACGGCATGGGGTTCGGTCGATTTCGCGGCCACCTCCTACAAGGAGATGGACCTGACGCTGGCCTATGCGCTCGGTCCCGTGACCTTCTCGCTGGCGGACCTCTACTGGGAAGGCGGCGCGGGCGACGGGAGCACGATCAGCCGCAACTATTTCCGCTTCGGAGCGGACTCTCCGCACCGCGTCGAGGCGGGCGTCGCGTGGTGCATATCGCCCGAAGCGCCGGTCACGCTGGCTTGGAACACCGTGCTGTTCGGAGCCGCCGACGTAAATGCCGCAGGGAAACGGGCCTATGCGACCTACATCGAGGCGTCGTATCCCTTCACCGTGAAAACCGTCGGCATGAAAGCCGGCGTCGGCGTCGTTCCGTGGAATGCCGTCGGCACGTACGGCATAGACCGCGACTTCTACGTACAGAACGTTTTCGTCAGCGCAGCGAAGAGCTGGGAGATATTGAAGTCCATGCAGTTGGGAATCTTCACCTCCCTGAACTGGAACCCGGCGGCGGAGGACGTCAATTTCACGGGCGGCATATCATTGAGGATGTAGTATGGACAAGGAAGGCAGCGTTCAACGGTTTCTGGAGCTGATCCGCCGCTCGCACCGGGGAAAGTTCAAGGTATACATCGGCATGAGCGCCGGGGTAGGCAAGACCTACCGCATGCTGCAGGAGGCGCATCAGCTGCTCGACGCAGGCGTGGACGTCTGCATCGGTTACATCGAAACGCACGGCCGCGCCGAAACGGAAGCCCTCGCCGAAGGGCTTCCGTTCGTGCCGCGCCGCAGGCTCTTCTACAAGGGCAAGGAGCTGGAAGAGATGGACACGCAGGCCATCCTGAACCTCCATCCCGAAATCGTGGTCGTGGACGAGCTGGCCCACACCAACATCGAAGGCAGCGGCAATCCCAAACGGTGGCAGGACGTGATGCAGCTGCTCGACGCCGGAATCAGCGTCATCACGGCGGTCAACATCCAGCATATCGAAGGCCTGAACGAATCCGTGCAGGAGATCACCGGGATCGAGGTCCGCGAGCGCGTGCCGGACAGCGTGCTGGCCACGGCCGACGAGGTGGTGAACATCGACCTCACGGCCGACGAGCTGATAGAGCGGCTGAAAGCGGGGAAAATCTACCGCCCCGACAAGGTCGCGGCGGCGCTCAACAACTTCTTCACGCAGGACAATATCCTGCAGCTGCGCGAACTGGCACTCAAGGAGGTAGCCCTGCGCGTGGAGAAAAAGGTCGAGAACGAGATCGCCGCGGGCGACAAGTTCCGTCACGACAAACTGCTGGCCGTCATCGACTCCTCGGAGAAACGTTCGCGCCGCGTGATCCGCAAGACGGCCCGCATGGCGACCCACCTCAACACGTCGTTCGTCGTGCTTTACGTGCAGAGCGACCGGGAAGCCGCCGACCGCATTCCGCTGGCCAACCAGCGTTACCTGATCAACAACCTGAACCTCGCCACCGAACTGGGCGGCGAAATACGCCAGATACACTCCAACCGGCCGGTCGAAACCATCGTGGAGCTGTGCCGGGAGCAAAAAATCAGTATCGTCTGCACCGGACGGCCCGAATTTTCGCTATTTTCGCTGCTGAAAAGCATCGTCGCGCTGCGCCGCCTGATCGGCAGGCTGTCGCGCATGAACATCGATCTTTACATTATGTCGTAAACCATGAAAATACAAAGAAGGCTCACCTTGGGAATCGGCGCGCTGTTCGCCATGATCCTGCTGCTCGGAATCCAGTCGGTCAGTTACGTCCGGCAGCTTTCGCACGCCACGGGGACCATATTGGCCGACAACTACAATTCGCTGCAGTACGCCGGGGACATGCTGCGGTCGCTGAACGACATCGGGCACGATTCGGTGTCGCGGCACGTCCTGCGGCAGAGTCTCGCCCTGCAGCAGCAGAACATCACCGAGATCAGCGAAAAGGAGATGACCACGGCGCTCGAACGGCATATCGCGTCGCTGAGCGACCCCGTCACCGAAGCCGAAATACAGACCGTGCGCGAGGATCTCTTCCGGATCATGGAGCTGAACATGGCCGCCATCCGGAGCAAAAGCTCCGGGGTGGAGCAGCGCGCCGACTACGTGATGTGGTGGCTGATCGTCGTGGCCGCACTATGCGTCCTGAGCGCAGGGGCCATCCTGATCTGGTTTCCGCAGACGGTGCTCCGGCCGATCGACACCCTGAAGCGGGGTATCAAGGAGATCGCCAACCACAACTACCGGCAGCGGCTCGACTTTACGGGCAACCGCGAATTCGAATCCGTCGCCGAGTCGTTCAACGACATGGCCGCCAGACTCGACGAGTACCGCCGCAGTTCGCTCGACGACCTGATGACGGCGAAAAAACGCATCGAAGCGATCGTAAACACGCTCCACGAGCCGATCATCGGACTCGATCCCGAAAAGACCATCCTTTTCATGAACCGCGAAGCGCTTTCGGTGCTGAATCTTCCGGAAGACGTCATCGGGCGGAACGCGACCGAGGTAGCCCTGTCCAACGACCTGCTGCGCCGTCTACTGCGCGAACTCTGCGACGAAAGGAAAGACGCCGAGAAGGAGCCGCTGAAGATATACGCCGACAACAAGGAGAGCTATTTCCAGATGGACAACACACCGCTCTACATCACGCCCGTGGGCGGACGCGAACAGCAATTCGTCGGCAATCTGATCATCCTCAACAACATCACCAAATTCAAGGAGCTGGACTCCGCCAAAACCAACTTCATATCGACCGTTTCGCACGAGATGAAGACCCCTATTTCGTCGATCCTGATGAGCCTGCAGCTGCTGGGCGACGACCGGCTGGGAAAACTCAACGACGAGCAGAAACAGCTGGTGGGCAGTATCAGGGAGAGCAGCGACCGCCTGCTTTCGATCACGGGCGAACTGCTGAACATGACGCAGATCGAGACCGGGAAACTTAAACTGATGCCCAAGATAACAAAGCCTATCGAGTTGATAGACTATGCGGTAAAGGCAACACAGGTGTTGGCAGACCGGTTCTGCTGTTTCGTGGAGATAGACTATCCCGAAAAGATCTCGAAACTGTTCGTCGACAACGAGAAGATCGCATGGGTCATCACCAACCTGCTGTCGAACGCCATCCACCATTCGCCCGAAAAATCGCGCATCGTCATCGGGGCCGTACAACACGACAAAGCGGTCGAAATCTATGTGCAGGACTTCGGCCGGGGCATCGACCCGCGTTACCACAAGAGCATTTTCGAACGTTATTTCCGGGTTCCGGGCACGAAGGTGCAGGGGAGCGGGCTGGGATTGGCCATTTCGAAGGAGTTCGTCGAAGCGCACGGCGGCACGATTTCGGTCGAAAGCGAGATCGGCAGGGGCAGCCGGTTCTCGATCCTGCTGCCGGTGTAGATACGGCGGACTGGCTCCGGGAAGGTGCAGATAGATGCGAACAGAACGAGAAACGGACGCAAAGCAGGCACCAATGCGCAGCGGATTCCAATGCGCCGATGCCGCCAAATACGAAGCCGCCGCAGAATCGGTCTGCGGCGGCTTCGCATTACAGATTTTCCTGTTTCAAATGCTCGACATAGCGGTCGATGCGGTGCAGTTCGTGCGGAATCTTGATGTTCTGGGGACAGTGCGGCACGCATTGGTTGCAGCCGATACAGCGGCTCGCCTGTCGGAGACGGGGCACGCTGCGGTCGTAGCCCACCAGAAACGCCCGCCGGGCCTTCCGGTAATTTTCGTCCTGCGACGAAGCGGCCACGTTGCCTTCGTTGACGCATTTGTTGTAATGCAGCAGAATGGCCGGAATATCGAGTCCGTAAGGACACGGCATGCAGTATTTGCAGTCGTTGCAGGGAATCGTGGGGTAGCGCAGCATCAGCTGCGCCGTCTCCTCCAGAAATTCCCGGTCGGCGTCGGTCAGTTCGTCGAGCGGCGAATAGGTGCGCAGGTTGTCCTGCAGGTGTTCCATGTAGCTCATGCCGCTCAGCACGGTCAGCACGCCGGGGAACGACCCCGCGAAACGGAACGCCCACGAAGCCACGCTCGACGAGGGCCGCCGCTGTTTGAGGTGGGCGACGATATGGTCGGGAACGTTCGAAAGGCGGCCGCCCAGCAGCGGCTCCATAATGACGGCCGGAATGCCGCGCTTCTCCAGTTCGCCGTAGAGATACTCGGCGTCGGTATTGCGCGTATTAAGCTCCTTGGCATGTTTCCAGTCCATATAGTTGAGCTGAATCTGCACGAAATCCCACTTTATCTCCTCGTGACGCGAAAGCAGGTAGTCGTACACCTCGACGTCGCCGTGATAGGAGAATCCCAGATTGCGGATGCGTCCCGCTTCGCGCTCGGCGAGCAGGAAATCGAGCATCCCGTTGTCGAGGTAACGGCTGCGGAGCGACTCCATGCCGCCCATGCCGATTCCGTGCAGCAGGTAATAGTCGATATAATCCACCTGCAAGGCCCGGAAAGAGTTGCGGTACATCTCCATCGAGGCCGCGCGGCTATGGGTCGAAGGGTCGAAATTGGAAAGTTTCGTGGCTACGAAGAATTTTTCGCGCGGATGCCGTTTGAGGGCGATTCCCGTCGCGGTCTCCGACCAGCCGCGCACATAGGCCGGCGAGGTGTCGAAGTAGTTGACGCCGTGCGCAATGGCGTAATCGACCAGTTCGTTGACGGCCTGCTGGTCGATCTCATCGCCCGAACCGTCGCTCTTCGCACGCGTCGGCCAGCGCATACAGCCGTAGCCCAGCAGCGACACGCGGTCGCCCGTGGTGGGCGTCGTACGGCAGGTCATCCGGTCGGTCGGGACTTCTCCCACGGCGGCGGTGTCGCCCGCCGCACCGCCTTTGGGTTTGCAGCCGTACAACGCGGCGGTCGTGGCGGCGGCTCCTACGCCGAGCACCTTCAGGAATTCCCGGCGGTCTATCTTTTTCTTCTCTTTCATACTCCTGACTGTTAAACGGTTCTGTGACGCAGATGCCCTTCGACGTAAATTGCGCTGAACGGGCGGCTCGGACAAAGATTCTCGCATGCTCCGCAGCCGATGCAGCGCTCCTCGTTCACGGCGGGGATAAGCGGTGAATCAGGGTTATCCGGATCCTTATGCACCATGTGAATGGCTCCCGTGGGACAGTGGCGTGCGCAGTTGCCGCAGTCCACGCCGTCGGTATTGACGACGCAGTTGTCGGCGATCCACACGGCATGGCCGATCTGCGTCGCCGACTTCTCGGCCGCCGTGATCGGACGGATGGCCCCCGTGGGACACACTTCGGAACACTTCGTACATTCGGGCCGGCAGTAGCCGCGCTCGTACGACATTTCGGGCTGCATCAGGGTCATCAGCTTGCCGGAGGGGCGCAGCACCTGATTGGGGCACGCCGCCACGCACAGCTGACACCCGGTACAGTGCGCCGTCAAGTTGCGGGCCGCCAGCGATCCCGGCGGCGTGATCGGCACGGCGCGGTCCGGGACTTTCTTATCCTCGATCAGCGCCAGTCCGCCGTCCACCTTCTTCTCCTGCGCCTTCACGGTCGCCGTATAGGCCAAAACGCCCGCGATCGTGAGGAATTTGCGGCGCGAAGGGTCGGCGGGCCTGTCCGCGGCAACGACGCGGTCCGCCTTTGACGAAGATTCCGCTGCAACGCCGCGGTCCGTCTTTGTCGGAGCCTCCGCCGCTGCGGACGCGGAGGTCTCCGAAGCGGGTTTTGCGGCCGGTTTGCGCGAAAAGGCGATGGCGTGCTGACGGCATTTGCCGATACAGTCCATGCAGGCCACACAACGGCTGTAGTCGATTTCGTGCGACTTGGCGTCGATGCACGAGGCCTTGCAGTTGCGCGCGCAAAGCCCGCAGCCGTTGCACTTCGAGGTGTCGATGCGGGGCTTAAAGACCGCAAAACGCGACACGAAGCCCAGTAGCGTGCCGACCGGACAAACCGTATTGCAGTAGGTGCGGCCGTTGCGCCACGCCAGCACGGCCAGAACCGCGAACGTCGCGGCGGCCACGGCGAACGTCACGCCGCTCTTCACCCAAACGTCCACCGTATAGAACGCATAACTGTCGATCCGCTCTGCCGCATAGGCCAGCAGGTTGTTGCCCCACCGGTAGAGCGGCGCAAAGAGGTTCGACGCGATACGCCCGTAAGCGCTGTAAGGCGCCAGCAGTTCGGCGACGGGCTTGATATGGGCGACCATCACCGCAACGAACAGCGCCAGCATACCGTAACGCAGCCACGGCAAGGCACGGGAATAGGTGAAACGGTTTTTGCGCCGTTTGCCGCCCGCCCACGAAGCGACGTCCTGAAAGACGCCCAGCGGGCAGATGACCGAACAGTAGACCCGTCCGAACAACAGCGTCAACACCAAGAGCGCCGCAACGACGGCGACATTGACCGCCAAAACAGCGGGCAGCAACTGCACTCTGGCCATCCAGCCGAACCCCGCATGCAGAGTCCCCGTGAAATCGAGGAAGAGCAGCGTAATCATCGTAAAGAAAACGGCCGCGGCCGCGATTCTGATTTTTCGCAACATCTATTTATCGTTTATTTTGTCAGATTCAATCCCTGAACCCATTTCCGCACGGCGTCCTGCGAACTCTTCACAGCCCCGCCGCGTACGGGAAGCCCGCCGAGCAGGGTCGCGCCCGCACAGAGTTTCCGAATATCGTCCTCGCTGTGGCCCATACGGCTGCCTTCGTGGGTCATAAACGGCACGACGGTCTTGCCCGACCAGTCGCCGCCCGCGAGGAACGTCGCCACCGGCGGCGCGATCGTATACCACCAGCAGGGCGAGCCGACGAAAATCACGTCGTACGCCCCGATATCGGGCAGTTCACCTCTCAGCGCAGGGCGAAAGCCGTCGTTGATCTCTTTTTTGGCCTGATCCACGACAGCCTTGTATTCGGCGGGGTAGGCTTCGGCCGGAACGATCTCGAAAAGATCGCCGCCCGCCGCTTCGGCGATCTGCCGCGCCATGTCGCGCGTATTGCCGCTGTGGGAGAAATAGGCTACCAGCACCTTTTTGCCGGAAGCGGTCTGCGCCTGTGTATTCATATTGGGTAACAACATCGTTATAATCGCTATTAATACAATCCGTTTCATTTAGTTCTCTATTTTAGGTTTACACCCGGCGGCCCAGCTCATAGGCTTCGTCCATCGCAGGCATTCCTTCGATTTCACCCGCCTGCCAAGCTCCGACGCCGTAAACGACACCCCGCTCTTCGGGGTCGTCGAGACAGTCGAGAAATCCGCGGAAACACTCCACGGTGCGCTCCATCATCTCAACGCTCTCTTCGGCGGCCGTCAGGATGAAGTAAAACTCCTTGCCGCCCATCTCCGTATAACGGGCGCAAGTGCGGTCGATCAGGGTCTTCATCTGCGCGCAGAGCGTATAGAAGTAAACCGGCGTAGCCATCACGATCACATCCGCGCCGATCATCTTGCCGACCACCTCGGCCGCATCGTCCCGCTGCGGACAGGGCTTCGCCCCGCCGTAGCATACGCCGCAGCCCGTGCAGTAATTTATCTTCTTATCCCGGAGGAAAATCTTCTCCACGTCGTGTCCGGCCTGCTGCGCCCCGGCCATGAAACGGTCGCACAACAGATCCGAGTTGCCCCCGCGCCGCGGGCTGGAGGAGAGGATCAATACTTTCTTCGCCATATCTATTTCTTCTTTTTTATTCGTTTTCGGGTATCGCTTCGTTCAGGCAGGCGATCGCATTCAGCGTACGCGGATAGCCTGCATAGGGCAGCAGCTGGGTCACCACAGCCAACAACGTCCGCTTGTCGTTGCCGACATTCAGGTTGCCCTGAATATGTCCCCTGAGCTGGGGTTCGCAGCCGCCCAGCGTGAGCAGCATCGAGAAAGTCAGCAGCTCGCGCACCTTCGCATCCAGCCCGCCGCGGGAGACGTAATCGCCGAAACAGTTGGCCGACAGGTAGTCCTGTATATGTTGCTGGTTCTCCGGCGCGGCGGCGCGCATCGCATCGATCCGCTCCCCGAAAATAGCCTTCTGCACCGCCAGTCCCTTTTCGAAGCGGGTTTCGGGCGAAGTCGCCGACTGGCCTTCGAGCGGAAGCGCAACGCCCCGCGCCGTCAGCACCTCGTTGACGATATGCACGAAATCGACCGTGCGCGCCATGCCGACATAGGGAACCGCCTGATAGACCACCTCTTTCGCTTCAACGGGCGTAACACCCACGTTCAGCGCGCCTTCGAGCATCGTCCTGAACCCGGTCTGCGCGGCTCCGGCGATGCACGACGCGAGGATGCACATCATCCGCGTCTTAACGTCGAGGTCGCCGTAGCCGAGTACTTCAGCGAACGCAAAGTTATCAAAAATTTCGATTAATTCGGGATCGGTCGCCGCAAGTTCCGATTCGCACCCGGAAAACAGCTGCGCACGGGTCTCGACGGCCGCGGCGCGCAGGCGCGGAGCCGCGCTCTTGGCGGCGGACACGGGCGCTGTTGCGGACATGGACATTGCCGCAGGAATGGGCGCTGCGGAAGACATGGACATTGCCGCGGAAACGGCCGCGACCGAAGATTCGGCAGTCGCAGCAATCCCGGCGGCGGGAGCGGTCGCAGAGGCGGGTGTGGAGGCGATCGCGGCAGTCGCAGCGGTCGCAGCGGAATAGTGCGCGTCGTCCACCGGTCCGAGCCACGTATTGCGGTTGGTCTGCGGATTGGTTTCGATCGCCAGATGCGAGAACCAGCTGTCAGGAGCCGCGCCGTGCCAGTGCACCGCATCGGGAGCGATTTCGACCACGTCGCCCGGCAGCAGCTCGCGGGCCGGCTCGCCCTCGGCCTGATAATATCCCCGGCCGCCCACGGCGACGAGAAGCTGGCCGCCCGTATGGCTATGCCAGTTGTTGCGGCATCCGGGTTCGAACGTAACGTTCGAAATCGGGCAGTTGAGCGCCCCGTTCCGCGTCAGCCGGGCCAGATATGCCTGACCGACAAAATATTTCGAGAATGTTTCGGGCAGTTTGTCCCCGACGGGGAACGCACTGATTTTCTTCGGTTTTTCCATATTCCGAGCATTTATCCGGTTACACGTTCCGGCCGCAAGCAGTGCGGCCGCAATTATAAAAATTAGTTGCTTCATCGTTTCGCGTTTTCATCATATCCTTAGTTGCCGATCAGTCCATCTCGTATTTCATCGTCCCCAGCCACTTCACGGTCTCAGGATCGCGGTGTGACAGAAAACAGCTCCGCCGGGTGTCGAGCGTTGCGATCAGGTCCATGTCTTCCGGCGCGAGGTGAAAATCGAAGACGTCGATATTTTCGGCCATGCGCTCCGGACGCACCGACTTCGGGATCACGACCACGCCGCGCTGGATCAGCCAGCGCAGGACGACCTGAGCGACCGATTTCCGGTATTTCGCGGCCAGCGACACCAGCGTCTCGTTGCCGAACAGATTGTTGCGCCCCTCGGCGAACGGCGCCCACGATTCGATCTGCACGCCCTCGGAGGCCATCACCGCGGCCGCTTCGGCCTGCTGGCAGAAGGGATGGGTCTCGACCTGATTGACGGCGGGGGCCACCTCATTGTGAAGGATCAGGTCCACCAGCCGGTCCGGCTGGAAATTGCTCACCCCGATGGCCCGGACGGCCCCTTCGCGGTAAAGCTCCTCCATCGCCCGCCACGAACCGTAGACGTCGCCGAACGGCTGATGGATCAGGTAGAGGTCGAGATAATCGAGCTGCAGGCGTTCGAGCGACTTGGCGAAAGCCCGCTTCGTGCTCTCGTACCCGGCGTCCTGCACCCAGAGTTTCGTCGTAATGAAAAGTTCCTCGCGGGGTACGCCGCTCCGCCGGATCGCCCGGCCCACGGCCCGCTCGTTGAGATAGGCCGAAGCGGTGTCGATCGAACGGTAACCCGCCGCAATCGCATCGCGTACGCACTGTTCGCAGACCGTCTCCCCGACCTGATAGACGCCGAAACCCAGAACCGGCATTTCGACGCCGTTGTTTAAAATTCTATGCTCCATTTTTTCTCCTTTTATTGATTTCAAACCCGTATTCCGACCGACGGAACCACCTTCCGTTTTCCCGGTTTATCGGGTTCGGGTCCGTTTCACACTGCAAAAGTAGGGCGATTCCGGCGGCGTGTCATTACCCGAATTACGGTTCGTCATACCATTATTACCGATTCGGCCGCAAAGGTGCGGCGGGCATGGAAAAAAGCATTAACTTTGTGACAGACAACAATAATCGAAGCATATGGACGAGATCGTAAAAATGGAGCACGTCTACCAGTACAACGAAATGATGGGGCAGGAGACGCTCCATCCGCTGGTCAGCGTCATCGACTTTTCGAAATGCCCGAAGGCCCGGCACGCCCGGCGCATGTACGGATTCTACTGCGTCTTCCTGAAAGACGTCAAATGCGGCGACATGCGCTACGGACGCCACTATTACGACTATCAGGAGGGAACGCTCGTATTCATCGCACCGGGGCAGGTGGTCGGCATCGAGGACAACGGCGAGGTGTTTCAGCCCAAAGGCTGGGCGCTGCTGTTCCACCCCGACCTGATCCGGGGCACGTCGCTCGGACGCAGCATGGACGAATACACCTTCTTTTCGTACGAAGCCAACGAGGCCCTGCATCTCTCGGAGCAGGAGCGGCTCGTGGTGCTCGAATGCCTGCAGAACATAACGGGCGAATTGAACCACGCCATCGACAAGCACAGCAGACGGCTGATCGTCTCGAACATCGAACTGCTGCTCAACTACAGCATACGCTTCTACGAGCGGCAGTTCATCACGCGCAGCGAGGTCAACAAAGACGCGCTGTCCCGGTTCGAACGGCTGCTGAACGACTATTTCAAAGGCGACACGCCCCAGCGCGACGGGGTGCCTTCGGTACGCTGGTGCGCGGAACAGCTGCACCTGTCGGCCAACTATTTCGGCGACCTGATAAAGAAGGAGACCGGCAAATCGGCGCAGGAGTACATTCAGCTGAAGGTGATCGACATCGCCAAGGAACGGATATTCGACGCGACGAAATCGATCAGCGAAATCGCCTACGAACTCGGTTTCCGCTATCCCCAGCACTTCACCCGGTTGTTCAAGAAGTGTGTCGGCATGTCGCCCAACGAATACCGGACGACGAACTGACGCCGCAACGAAGCATTATCGCATTCAAGCGGCGGCAACCGGAGCCACCCCAGAGAATCGCATCACCCGCGCCGAAAAAAAAGCCCCCGCTCGCAATGAGCGGGGTATAAAACATGAAGGCCGGGAATCCGGCACGGCCGGGAATTCGACCTTCCCGCGCCGGAATTCGCGCCGCGCTATTTCCGGCCCTGATCGGCGACGGCGGCCATCAGCGCGGCGATCTCTTCGGGGTCGCCGAGGAAATAATCCCTGACGTAATTCAGCCCGTCGTCGAATTCGAAGACATAAGGCACGGCGGTCGGGAGATTGAACTCCGAAATCGCTTCGTCGGAGATGCCTTTCAGGTGTTTGATGATGCCGCGCAGGCTGTTGCCGTGGGCCACGACCAACAGGGAGTCGTGGCGGGCGAGCGCAGGCAGGATTTCGCATTTCCAGTAGGGCATGATGCGGCCGACGGTGTCGAGCAGCGACTCGGTGCGGGGCAGCTCCGCTTCGGGTACGTCGCGGTAGCGGGGATCGAAGCGCGGGTTGCGCGGGTCCTCTTCGCCGAGCGGCGCCGGAGCCACGTCGTAACTGCGGCGCCAGATGTGCACCTGCTCGTCGCCGTATTTCTCGGCCGTCTCCTTTTTGTTAAGCCCCTGCAAAGAGCCGTAATGCTTCTCGTTGAGCCGCCAGCTCTTCGAAACCGGCACCCAGTCCTGATCCAGCTTGTCGAGTACGACGTCGAGCGTCTTCACGGCCCGTTTCAGGTAGGAGGTATAGGCATGCCCGAACAGAAAACCCTCCTCGCGCAGCAGCCGGCCGGCCTTTTCGGCCTCGGCAACGCCTTTTTCGCTCAGATCGACGTCCGTCCATCCCGTGAACCGGTTTTCCCGGTTCCATGTGCTCTCGCCGTGGCGGAGCAAAACAACTTTTTTCATCGTTCAGTTCATCGTTTTTTCCGGTTCGGCGCGCACCTCGTTCCGCAACTCCCGGTGCTCGGCGAAATCGTTGATATTCTGCAAAGTGGTGTGCGCTATATTATCCAGCGCTTCACGTGTAAAGAACCCCTGATGGGAGGTCATGACGACATTGTTGAACGAGAGCAGGCGCGCCAGCACGTCGTCGTCCATGATCCGGTCCGACGTATCCTCGTAGAAATAGGCGGCCTCCTCTTCGTACACGTCCAGTCCGGCCGCGCCGATCTTCTTCTCCTTCAGCCCCTCGATCAGCGCTTCGGTGTGGATCAGCTGACCGCGGCCCGTATTGATGAGCATGACGCCGGGTTTCATCCTGCCGATGGCGGCACCGTCGATCATGTAGCGGGTTTCGTCGGTCAGCGGGCAGTGCAGCGAGATGATGTCGGAACGGCGGTAAAGTTCGTCCAGCGACACGTATTCTATCTGCGCCCGCACGGCATATTCCGGGTCGGGGTAGATGTCGTACGCGAGAACCTCCATGCCGAATCCCTTGAGGATGCGGATCAGTTCGCGGGCGATCTTTCCGGTGCCGACGATACCCGCCGTCTTGCCGTACATGTCGAATCCCAGCAGGCCGTGCAGCGAGAAGTTGCCGTCGCGCGTGCGCCAATAGGCGCGGTGGACCTTGCGGTTGAGCGTCAGCATCAGCATCACGGCGTATTCCGCCACGGCATGCGGCGAATAGGCGGGAACGCGCACGACGGGAATGCCGTATTCCGCCGCGGCTTTCAGATCCACGTTGTTGAATCCCGCGCAGCGCAGGGCGATCAGCTTCACGTCCATCGCCGCCAAAGAGCGTATCGTGGCGGCATCGGCCGTATCGTTCACGAAGATACAGACCGCATCGGCCCCCTGCGCCAGCGAAGTGTTGTTGCCGTTCAGGTGGCTGCGGTGGTAATTGAATTCGAATCCGTAACGCTCGTTGGCGCGGTCGAACGACTCCCGGTCATAGGGTTGCGTGCCGAAGAAGGTTATTTTCATAATGCACGATTTTATCTTTTTCTTACTTAATATAGAACGGTATACGCCGGGCCGTTATTACGCGATCGTCACTTCGGGATCGAGATATACGTCCTGAATGGCGTTGAGCAGGGCTATGCCTTCGTCCATGGGCCGCTGAAAAGCCTTGCGGCCGCTGATCAGGCCCATGCCGCCGGCGCGTTTGTTCACCACGGCCGTCATGACGGCCTCCTGCAGATCGGACGCGCCGTGCGACTCGCCGCCCGAATTGATCAGCCCCACGCGGCCCATATAGCCGTTGGCCACCTGATAGCGGCAAAGGTCGATGGGGTGGTCGGTGGTCAGCTTCGTGTAAACCTCATCGCGGGTCTTGCCGAAACCGATGGCGCGGAAACCGCCGTTGTTCTCCGGAAGCTTCTGCTTCACGATGTCGGCCTTGATGGTCACGCCCAAATGGTCCGCCTGCCCCGTGAGGTCGGCCGAAGCGTGGTAATCGACGCCGTCCTTCCTGAAGCTCCCGTTGCGCAGGTAACACCACAGGATCGTCGCCATGCCCAGCTCGTGGGCATAGTCGAACGCCTCGGCGATCTCGACCAACTGGCGGCGGCTCTCCTCCGAGCCGAAATAGATCGTGGCGCCGACGGCGGCGGCGCCCATGTTCCAAGCGTCGCGCACGGTGCCGAACATCACCTGATCGTAGGAATTGGGGTAGGAGAGCAGTTCGTTGTGGTTGAGCTTCACGATGAACGGAATCCTGTGCGCGTATTTGCGCGCCACGGCGCCCAGCACGCCGAAGGTCGAAGCCACGGCGTTACAGCCGCCCTCGA
>ENA-UONV01000919-UONV01000919.1-human-gut-metagenome-genome-assembly--contig:-CS4-NODE-919-length-29400-cov-49.245527_pt1 | contig 29400 bp, 27 predicted proteins | sample MGYA00242461_ERZ724008 | MGnify/ENA metagenome assembly ERZ724008 | reverse complement strand
TACTTTCTGTCGCTCTCATACACCCCACGGTTGTAATCGCGATCGTTTTCAAGCACATCACGATTATACTTTCTGTCGCTTTCAAGTACGCTTCGGTTGTAGTCCCTGTCATTCACATACTTATCTCTGTCGAATTGAGCCTGCCAGTTTCTCTGCGCCTGTGCGTCCTTATTCTTATTATATTCAAACTCCCTGTTTGTGTTATAATCAGCCACGCTGTCACGATATCTGCCGTATTCCGTATCTTCAAGACCGATCAGCGTGTTGAGCTTTTTATACGCGCTGTCCTCCTCATCACGATATCGCTCATACGCTCTCTGTTCAAGCTCCGGTATCTTATCATTCAGCTTCGACATATAGCTGTCATACGCCTGCTGACCCGCAGTTACCGCATAGCTGTTTGCATACCCCCCGGTAAGCATAGATGCATTTCCTACCGTATCCTCCATAGCCGTCTTCCCGGCTTTCGTATAGCTATCCTTATACTGTGAAAAAAGCTTGTCGCTCCCGATATCATAATTGAATTTCTTTCCCTCGAGCACACTCGAAAGATTGCTCTTGACCGCATCCGAATAACGACTCTTATATTCGGGCACAGCGGATTTTTTATTACTGTTTTTTACTGTACTCATATTTCCTCCGCATAACACATTTCCTGCTCTGCCTTCATCTCTGCCTCATACTCATCTATCTCCGCGTCAAACCTTGCGATATCCTCCGCCGTTATCCTGTCACGGCTGTAATGATTACCGAGCTGCATAGCCGCCCATGCTCTGTCAAAGCTGCCGCTTTTCACGCCGTTCACAGCGACCTCAACGATCCACTTTCCGAAATCAAGCATTATACCTCACCTCCCGATACTGCCGCCGCTTCGAGCGCCGCCACTCTTGCTTCAAGGCTTGTTATTCTGCGTTCTGCGTCCTCAGGCGCAGGTGACCAGTCAGTCGGTTTGTTGCCCGCTTCAAGCTTCATAGCGCAGACCTCTATATAGTTTCCCGCCGCCGTAGGCTGCAGATATATTCTCGCGCCCGAATATGTCCCGGTGCTTTGCGGCGAAAATTTAGCCGTAAAGCTGATATACTGCCATTCGTCCGAGATAATTATATCCTGTGTGTTGCCGCTGTGGTCGGTGGTCGATTTATAGAACGGCTGTAACCTGCACGGAACTCCCTCCGCCGAATTACTGCGTATCCGGCAGGAAAAAGTATATATCACTCCCGAATTAAGCGGTATGTCGTCCTGCCCGCAAATTATCTGACTGTTTTCATCCGTAGAAGTCAGCCGTATCCCTTTGCTTACACACGATATCGGCGCATTGGTGATATCAACTGTCTGTATCGTTCCCGCCGTTCCGTATTTTCGCCAGTGACCCTTGCTGTGACCGCCGTAGCCGATAACCGCTTCAGCCGTTCCTGTGATAATATTCCTGCCGCCTATGCTGACTGCATTAACCTGTGCCGTGATATCCGCCGCAGTCGCCGCGCCGACATCAGCCGCCGTATGCGTATGCTCCGCCACCGCGAAATAATCAATATTCTTTCCCGCCGCCGTTCCCAGCGTTGGAAAATCTGTTATATCCGATTTAGTGTGCGTGTGCTTTTTCGCCGCCGCACCGACCTCCTCGGCGGTATACACAGGCTTGCTTTCAGCTTTCGCCCAGTCTGCTATATCAGTATTTTTAAGATACGGTGACAAATCAACCGAAATAACCCCGTCAGCCGTTACCGATATATTATCCCCTATCATTACACCGCCGAGCGTATCGGCTGTTGCCACGGGCAATGTATATCCAACGCCGTCAACGCCGCCGTCCGCGATAAACCTGCCGGATATATGCAGATTTCCCGCGCGGTCAAGCACCAGCGCGTCACTTCTGAACTCATTTTCACCGCTTCCCCAACCGTTGCCCACAACGAGCCACACATCTTCCGCCGTCTTGTTATAGCTTCCAAGCGCAAAAACTTCCCAGCCCGCAGCCGTGTGATTTCCCGATGCGTGCGAGTGCTCGCCATACGCTCTGGTATAATACCCTTCCGCGTGTGAGTTACTGCCGCTTGCCACACACCCCTCATTCTCCGCGTGAGATGACGATCCCGTTGCAGAAGTGCCATACCCTTCGGCGTGTGCCTGAGTATTTGCCGCTGTAGTTTCTATGCCCTCCGCATGGCTGTACGGAGCGTTAGCCGTAGTCTTATACCCTTCTGCATGAGCATAATATGAGCTTGCGACATTATTCTCATAGTCGTTGAAAATCTCACAGTTCTTATCGGCGTTTGTAAACTCGCCCACTCCGTCCGACAACGCCTGATATATGAGCTTTTTCTCCTCTTCACCGTCCGACTTTGCGGCTACATCGTCATTTATATCCGCAAGGCAGAACTTTATCCTGTCCGCAAGCAGCGAGATGAAGTTCTCTATATCATTCAGCCGCTTTTCGCTATCTGCCGCCTTGTCTGCGGCAAAGCTTATATTGATATTATCCACTTATCTCACTTCCCTTTTCGCTGTCAAGATATACTCCGTAAAGTACCGCATAAGCGTCCCCGCTCGTTTTGCCGCTGATTTTTATTCTTACGGTCTTACATCTGAGCGGTATGATCGGCGCAACTGTTATTTCTTCGCTTTTGCTTTCGGCGCTGTTATATTCCGCCGCCTTTTTCCATTCTCCGCCGTCACCGCTGACATACAGTGAAAGCTCCGGAACTTCATTATTCTTGCGGCTGTACCGCACAGCGGCTCTGAGCTTTTTGTATATATTGAACACCTTTCCTCTGCCAATATCTCCGCTCACCGCTTCAAAGCTGTTTTCAGCCTGCTTTTTTGCATCGCTGTCCGTTCCGACAAGTCTTATGACCGTCAGCTTTCCGCTGTCCCCCTTTGCCACCGCATACAGTCTGCCGTTTATCTCATGAGCCGAGCACACACCGCTGAGCCGTCTTTCGTACCATGCCGCGTATCGTTTGTCATAGAAGTACACCGTCCCGTCAGCTGCCGCCATAACGATATATCTTCCGTCAGCCGTCATGACCGCGGTATCTGTTATATCTCCGCCGAGCTTTGAATCTATCCTGTGCGCCGCAGAACCGTTGAAGCAGAACACCCCCTCGGGTGCTTTATAATACAGCAGTCCGTCCGAAATACACAGCGAACCGCCGCTGCCGCTCTGCACACCCCTCAGCTTTATCGTACTCACCGTAAAGTTTGACGCTTTTGTACCGTAAACGATATGCACACAATTCTCCTTGAAAAACAGCACACTGTTCGCGTATACGCAAGCCCCCGTAAAGTTGCCGTCCGAGCCTACGGTAGCCGCCCAGGCATCGGTCGATATCCCGTCATAGCTGCCCCATTCCACAGTGCTTCCGAGTTTGGAGCAATATATCTCGTGATCAGCGGAAGAGCACCCCCACAGTCTGTTGTTGTGCTCAACAATAAAATCCATGTGAGGGATCTTCATGCTTACAGTCGCATTCTTTATGCACACTACCCTGAAGTTTTCCATTCTTCTGCCCTCCGTATAAAAGTAAAGCGTGTCATTATATACGGAAGTATCAAGATTTATAGATACACAGCCGCTTCTCGTATAGCTTTCTTCCGATATCGATTTTATCCTTGCGGTGAGGTATTTTGTTTTGCCGCCGTAGCTGTACGCTATCTTTATCTGATTACCCTCGCTGTAATAAGAAAGCTCCGCACTGTCTTTTGCAACATCTATATACAATCGCTTGAAGATCGCCACTGTCGGGCGCGTCTGGTTCTGATTATACTCATACAGCGAGCCTTTCAGCTCATGCCTTGTCGGATATGTCACACTTATCGGATCATCGGCGGTGTTTATAAGCGCCTCGTCCGGCAATATAAGTATATATGCCCCCATACCGACAAGCCGCTTTTCGCCTGTACTAAGCTCAACTGCGGTTTTCTTTCCGTCAATATAGATGCCGTCCGCCTTTGTGTAGACTATCCCGCCGTTTTTGAACATATATCCGGTTATTCCGTCAGGAAGCTCCGTATACGAAAACGGCTTACAGGTCCTCAACGCGGGATACGCGGTAAAGTCCAGCCCTTTAAGCTCCTGCCAGTATCCGAGCGGAGTTCCGTTAGAACGGTCTATTCCGCCGAACACCTCGGCGCTTTCCGTAACGCTCTCGATTTTAGACACTTTCGCCGCCATTTTTCCTATCCTTTCATCCTTGTTTTCACATTACTCATATGCCTTGCGTTCCAGTACCGACAAAACTCATCATACAGCGTTTCGTAAAGTGCCTCGTCATTGGCATATCTCTCATATTCCGCATGATAGAAATCGATAAGCGAGCACAAAAACAGGATATATATTTCCGAAAAGGGTCTTTTCACAAAAAGCACCGTACTATCGTCAGTCCCGATTTTTTCCGTATCGGTAAAGCTTATCCCATTATGCTCATGCGTAAGATAAATATCCTCATATATGCGGCTCTCGATATCCGTGAGCCACCCGAGCTTGTCCGCTTTTCCTATCTCATTCGGACGCAGACTATCTACAGTATCAAGCACTTCCTTTACCGTCATTACTTGCCCTCCTGGACTATCAGCGACAGCTTCCAGCCCTCATCACGGTAGTACTCTGCCTTCTTTCTCTGTACCTCTGCCCTGTCAAGCTCGTTTTTGATAAACTGCGGCACCATAACCGTTTCGCCCCTGCGTATAAGATAATTGTTGCAGTTTACAGATACAAAGACATCGGCGTTATACTTGTCGTTATCCTTGAAAAGTCTTACCGGTACAAGCTTTTTAAGTTCGTTATTGTTATTTTCGTTCATTTTCTTTCCCCTTTTTAAAATTCCCCTGACCCTCCCGTGTGCCGTCATCTCAGCCCCACACAAGGCTTCACCTCATCTTATCAGTTGGCGCTTGTCTTTTCGGAATATACAGGCGAACAGCTTTCTATTCTCACCATATATTCATCCGAAAGGATCTCCGCCGTGCGCACCGCCTTCCAGCCTACGCTTGCTCTCTGGTTCAGCGGATCGTCGCCGTAGCCGAGCTGTTTTACAATGTGCTGAAGACCGCCTCCGCTGACATCGGTGACCGCATATGCGTGTGCGCCGATAACAAGTGTCGAGAACACCGCAACTGCCTTCTTTTCATAATAGGTTGACGCTGTAACATCGCCGCCCGCCGTTACGGTAGCCTTGGAATAGTTACTGCCCGACTTCGTGTAGTAATCCTTGCCGCTTATGAAATTTGCGTCAGCGGTCAGCTGATAGAACTGAGGACAGCTGTCGTCCGCAAATATCTTGGCTTCCGTGCTCTTAACAAATCTTACATTTCCGAGCGAACCTATCTCGCCCTTGAATATGCTCTCAGGCTCTGCATACTTATGCACATCGACCCATTCGGGGCTTCTCATAAGCTCATAAGCCGCATAAGGATGGATTATCGCAACATAACTCTCCCCGTCTATGCCGTCCGCGTTCATGCTTTCAAGCTGAGCCGCCGCACGGAATACCGTGTCCACAGTGAGTACGCAGTCCTTGTCAAGCGCTTCTCTTGACAGCACCTCGCTGCCGTCCTTACCGGGCGCGTATATTACATTCGTACCGGCATTGACGATCTCTCTTGTGATAGTGTCAAGCGTTCTGCCTGACTGACTGCCGAGCAGCTTTGTCGACTGCACAACGTTGTTATCGATAGCCGTGAGCTCCAGCATATCCGACAGCTTTATATAGTCGCCGTACTGATTTACAGTCGCAGTCTTAGCCGTTACCGACAGCATATTGCCCGCAGGGGTAACGCCCTCGACCAGAGGAGTGGTAGCCTTTGCAAGCGAGCTGTACTTTCTGAGCTCTATAGTCTTACCGCCGTTTCTCGGTATGGGATACTTGTCCGCAAAGCGGTCATGTACGAGCTTAGGCTCAGCCATATCAATGAGCGTGTTCTCATAAAAGGTCTTCATCTCGGCTGACAGACCGGGCATAGCCGTAGTCTGCACATCAAACAGGTCTAATCTTACATTTCTTATCTTCATATAAATTTCCTTTCCCGGGCGGCTCTCCCGCCGCCGTCTTTCTTTTTTTCTTATCGTAAATACATTTCCCCGCGCAGCCCGAAACCGCGCATTTCTTGTCCGTCTTTTCCCGCCGACCCACCCGTTTAAATCTTCATATCTCACCGCCTTATTAAAATGAATAATGAAGAATGAAGAATGAAAAATGAAAAATGAAAAATGAATAATTATTGTTGCGCCTGCGGCGCGTATTTAAAAGCGCCCCACAACCTTTCACTATTTTCAAACTTCCTGCTTCACTATCACTTTGTACTATCCTTTTTATCCATTGCCAATCCCACCATCACCTCCACTCTGCCCTACTCCTCGCCCCGCACCGCCCCAATTTCAAATTCGCGCCATCGGCGCAACCATATTAAAATGAATAATGAATAATTATTGTTGCGCCTGCGGCGCGTATTTAAAAGCGCCCCCACAACCTTTCACTATTTTCAAACTTCCTGCTTCACTATCACTTTGTACTATCCTTTTTTATCCATCGCCTACATTTCCATTTCTGCCATCACTGCAAAAGCAACGTACACTACCCAATTCCCGTAGGGGCGGCGGCTTGCCACGCCCGTTACCCCGATTTTCTCCACTTTCACAAACACCGCCAACCCCGCACTATCCCTCGCCCCGCACTATCAAAAATCGAAATTCGCGCCGCAGGTAAAGCAAGGATGCTTTAATAGCGGTCGCACTAAGTCGCTGCACGGACGCAGCGACACTAACGACCGCAGACGCAACCACAATTCTTCATTCTTCATTATTCATTTTTCATCATTCGTTCTCACTCATCACCGCCAACCCCGCACTATCCCTCGCCCCGCACCACCCCAATTCTTCATTTTTCATTTTTCGTTTATCAAAGCACCACCCTCTCCCCTCTCTCCGTCCTTCTTATCAGCTCTTTTCTCTCACTTTTTGACAGCTTCTTACTGTTGTCGGGCACATTGCTCACCGACAGCATGCTCTCTCTCATTCTCTTGCCGTCCGCTCTCATCGCCCCGCTTTTCATAAGCTCAGACGCGGCATACTCCATAGCCGAGCGGATAATTTCGTCCTTGTGCACAATAAGATAAGCGTCCGCAAGCCCTATTCCTTTATAGCACAGCGAGAAGAAATCCCTGTTTTTCATCTCCCCGACAAGGTCAAATTCAGGATACAGCTCCTTTACAGCCTCACCCTCCGCGCGCCATTTGGCAAGCCTGTACCGCATATCGTTCCTCTGCTCCCATTCGGACTGCCGCTCTATCACAGCACTTTCTACACCGTCAAGGTCGTTTTCGTCCGCCCCGCACAGCCTTGCCGCAAGCCTTACTATCCCCTCGGCTTTCCCCGCACGCGCCTGCTTCATTCTCAGCACCGCCTGCCTGAACTCTTCACCTCCGACCTCATCGGGATATCCCGCAGAGGTGTTACCGCCTGCATTATCCTGTGCAGGCTTTTCGCCGCCATTTGCATCAGCATCACCTTCCGTGCCGATATCCGTATTTTCTGTCTGCTTTTTCTCCGCCGCATTTTCAACATTCACAGCTTCGTTTTCCACCATACTCACCCCTCTTTACCATAGCAATCCACATACTCGGGATAGTTTTCCGCGAGCATAAAAAATCCCTTGCTTATTCCGTCAACCGCCGTATTGAGCCCCTCGTCGTCCGTAACATAGCTGATTATCGCCTGACCGCTTTTCAGCGTCACATCTATGATATCCGTGTCGCCTGTATCCTCGCTGTCATATACATTCTGCGCTATAGTCTGCGCAAGCGTTGTAAGCGCCGCACATACAAGCGATGCCTCCCTCGAGCCGTCCCCCTCGTTTTGGCAATGTCCCGTGATATAAATATCCCTGCCGAGCCTTGACCTGTCTATCCTTACCCTTGTCATATCATATTTTTCTGCGTCATACCCGCACCCTCTCTTATAGTGCGTTCAACGCTCTCCTTTCCCTCAAAATCCATCATTTCAAGACACCCCAGTGCCTGCACCGCCATATCCGGGTTGAAAAATCCCAGCTGGAACAGCTGCTTTGCCAGCTCATTCTGTGCCGCCTTTGAAAACGGCGATTTCTTAGCCGCCGTGCATACAATATCAAACACCGGCTTCTTTTCTCCAAGCTCCACCCCGAACAGCTCTTCCCTGCGGCTCTTTATCTCCGAGTTGTCAAACGCCGCATAACCGCCTGTTATCCTGAAGCTTCTCGGCGTGTCATAGAACTGTCTGATAAGCTCTATGATAAGATAGCACACCTGCTGAAACGCAAAATACGTTCCCTTTATCATATCCCTCGACAGCTTACTTCCCGCCTCCTGGAGCGCCGCTATCGCACTTGCCGCCGTAACGCCTCCCGAGGTCGACCCCTGAGAAAAGTCCCTGTTGCCGCTCGTTTCCTTAAGCTCGTCTATCTTGAAGCTCAGCGCGTTCATTACCGCGCTGTCAAGCGGCTCTGTCTTTATCTCTCTTATATCGTCATTTGTCAGACTGCCCGCAACGTGCACAAACATATTCCTGCGGTCGGCAAATTCAGCCTCGTTCACCGCGCTGTTCTGCCTTATGAAGTATCTCTTTCTGCTCATCTGCACCGTATGCTCGAGCACCACCTGCGACAGCTTGTCTATGTACGTCTGCGCGTCCCGCATAACGTCTATATAGCCAAATCCGCACGGTGTGCCCTCCTGCGTAAACAGCGGATCTATAACGAACGGATATCTTCCGTGGCTGTAGAACCCGTCCTTACAGCTCTCGTCATCCTCGCTTGAATACAGCACCTTGTCCCCGCAGAACCTGCAATAGTGCAGAATTTTCTTCCCGCCGGCCGTTTTCTTATAGTACCAGTCAACGACCTCAGCCTTGCCGCTGTCGTCAGTCCTGTCGTCTGTTCGGTATTTTTCGACATTTACCGTTTCCTCCGATATACCGTCTTTAAGCCCGGGATACATTTCGCGCAGCTGCTCCTTGTCCACAAGCGATACATAGAACAGGTTTGCGCTCTCTTCAAGCTCCTTTATCCCCGGTTGCCAGAACAGATTCAGTATATCAACATTTCTTATAGCAATATCTCCCCTGCCGTCCTCAAGCGCAGGATCCCACACTACCGCCTGACACGCCGTACCGTTCTTCAGCTTGTACCACCAGCCGTCACTGTACAGCTTCTCAAAACCGCACCGTTCAAGCACCGCCGGCAGAAGCAGCGACAGCTGCCTTGCACACTCCTCATCTCCCTGCTCTCTGGGAAGTACAGACGGCTCGGGGATATTATCCATAGCGTCCGCGTGCTTGTTAGCTATCGAATTGAACAGCCACGCCGATGCAGGCTGAGGACGTGTATCGTCAGGCTCATACCCTATCTCCGCCCAGTGCCGCATTTTCCACCACTGCTCATTTGACACTATCCTCTTGTCGAGCACCGCCTTTCCTTCCTTGTACTTTCTGAGCACCGCCGCCGCGGCAAGCACCTGTGCCCTGCCTATCTTCTCTTTCATATTTCTCCTTTCTGCTTACAGCATATAAAATGTCTCCCTGCGTTCTTTCTTTCTCTGATCGAGCGGATCGTCCCCGACAGGAGCTTCCGCGCGCTTCAGCGGTGCGGCTATCGGGTGCTCCATCAGCACATAACGGCACTCGTCATAGATATGATCCTCCGTTGCGGTGTCTATGTCCTCGACGTTCTTCTCGTCATACATAAGCGCGGGTATCGTCCGTATAAACTCCCTGCATGTGCAAAAGCAATAGAACATCGGCTTCCCGTCACTTCCGAAAGCAAGCCTGTTGTGATACTGCATCTTCCCCGCGATTCTCGCATTGTCCCCCGGCGACCATATCACAAAGTTCGGAGCTCTCGCCATAAGGTCTGCAACGCTTTCGCCCCTGCTCTTGTCGAATATAGACGGGTCTGCTACCCCGTACACGTTTCTCCCCTTTATGTTCGGGTCGTCACGTTCGATTTTCCTGATATTCTCCGCGATCACCGACGGTTCAAGCCGTATTCCCTCGTTCGGCTTTTCCGTACAGCCGTAATACTCGCGTATCCTGTAGATACGCCCCTCGGTATCCACTGCATACCACCCTACCGAAAACGGCTTTGTATACCCGAAGTCAAACCCCCGCACTATCGCCCAGTGTTTAGGTATCTCAAACGGCTTTATAACGTGCGTCCACAGCCTGTCCTCATAGTGAGCGGGATCATCTCGCCACTCCGAGAACACCTGCCCGGAAAAGCTGTCCCAGTCGCCGTACAGCAGAGCCTTTTTCTCCGCAGTCGGCAGCATCGACAGGCTCGCAAGATACGCCGGGTCATTATCCAGAAGCTTCTTGTTATCAAACACGCTCGCAGGCACAAACACCCTCGAACGGCTGATTTTCACCGCCGTGCCGTCAGGCTTGTACACCGTATGCTGTTCGCTTATAGGCCTGAGCGGTTCTCCCGCCGTGATAAATCTCTGCTTCACCCACGAGTGCCCCGGACCGCCCGGGTTCGCAGTAGCCCTTATGTACACCCTCGTGCCCTCTCCGCCCGGTCGGTTTCTTGAAAACATATAGCTGTACTCCTCCCACGAGAACTGCGTCAGCTCGTCAAACCCCACAAAGTCGAAGTGCTTACCCTGATAGTTCAGCTTATCCTTACTGCGTTGCATCGCCCCGAAATATATCTTCGCCCCGGACGGAAAGCTCCAGCAATGCTTGGTCTTGTTGTACTTAGCCATCGGATAAGCCGCACGGTATAACGCCGCCGACCTGTCCTCAAGCTCGCTCAACTGCGGATACGTTTTTCTGAAGATTATCCCCCTGTAGCACGGTATATCGACCTGCCTGAGCGCTTCAACAAGCAATGCATCGGATTTTCCTCCTCCCGCCGCACCGCCGTACAGCGCCTCATATTCCCCTCTTTTCATAAATTGCGCCTGCTTCTCCTGCGGCGACCACACAACGCGATGTTTCAACCGTTGTGTGCTCTTCTCTTTCTTTTTATCTACTCCCATTGTTCTACTCCCCCCGGAATTATTGTTTTAATGAATAATGAATGATGAATGATGAATGATGAATAATTATTGTTGCGCTTTCAGCGCGAATTAAAAACGCCCTCCACAACCTTTCGCTACCCCTCAAACCTCCTACTTCACTATCACTTTGCACTATCTTTTTTTAATCCACCGCCAACATTTCCATTTCTGCCATCACTGCAAAAGCAACGTACACTACCCAATTCCCGTAGGGGCGGCGGCTTGCCCCGCCCGTTACCCCGATTTTCTCCACTTTCACAAACACCGCCAACCCCACCATCACCGCCACCCCACACTATCCATCACCTCGCACCGCCCCAATTTCAAATTCGCGCCATCGGCGCAACCACAATTATTCATTATTCATTTTTCATCATTCATCATTCATTATCTTCGCCGCCAACCCCGCCATTCCCACCATCACTGCCACTCTTCACTATCCCTCGCCCCGCACTATCAAAAATCGAAATTCGCGCCATCGGCGCAACCACAATTATTCATTATTCATTTTTCATCATTCATCATTCATTATCTTCGCCGCCAACCCCGCCATTCCCACCATCACTGCCACTCTTCACTATCCCTCGCCCCGCACTATCAAAAATCGAAATTCGCGCCATCGGCGCAACCACAATTATTCATTATTCATTATTCATTATTCATCATTCATTCTCCACTTTCCTCCCTCTCCGGCAGCACCACGATCCCCCTCTCGCTCTCCTCCTCGCCGTCCTGCATCATTTTTTCGTCCCATTCATACCCGCACCTGTTTTTAAGCCAGAATATCTGCGCAGTTGTACTCGGCATGACCTGCTTTTCAACGGTTTTGACTATGCCGAACTTTCCGTCCTTCCCGACCTGCCGTGTTATTTCGGTCTGCGTATACCCGATAGCACGTTTTAAAAGCGCACCCTCGACCCGCTTCACCTTCTCTTCCTCCGTGATCTCCTCGGGCTCATACAACTCTCTTATCTCACTGCACTGCTGTTTCCATTTTCTGAGCGTACCCCTGTTTATCCCGAGCGTTTCCGCAGTTCTCCTTTCACTGTATCCACCCTCGATACACAGCCTTATGCTTTCGATGATATCCTGTGTTACCTCAAGCTTTTCCGCCGTAACCGTCATCTCCTTCCCACTCACCGCAGTACTCGACATCATACCCGCATACCGGGCAGAAGCTTTCGTCCTCATACGCCGCCATGCCCTGATATTCTCCCCTGTACTGCGGCACTGTTGTAAGCTCTTTGTTGTCAAATTTCCTGCCACATCTCAGACACTTATACATATCTCCCCTCCGTTTCACCGAATTTGTCCGTTTTTTAGTACCGATTATCCGCTATAATAATTTATAAATCCCCCCACAAAAGATTTTTCGTTTTATAAAATCAACCTTTCGTTGTCGTTATCATAACACACTCCCAGCTATTTGTCAACCCTTTGTTGTATAATTTCCGCATTTTTGTGAAACAGCAACAAATTGACGCAACGTTTTGTTGTTATTGTTGACAAATCAACGCAATGTTGCTATAATAGCATCAGACAACACAATGTCACTGTGAAAGGAATAGCGGATATGAGCACTTTTTCCGATAAAATAAGAGAACTGCGTAAACAAAAGGGCGTTTCGCAGGCAGTAGTAGCCGAGTACCTCGGCATAACAAAGCAGGCATACAGTCTTTACGAAACAGGCAAGCGCGAACCCGACTTTGACTCGCTTTTAAAGCTTGCAGAGTATTTCGGCACAGACACCGACTCGTTGCTGTACGGCAGCAACGCCACGGCAGTGCCCGACAGTCGCCTTAAGTTTGCGCTTTTCGGCGATACCGAAATAGACGATGATGTCCTTGACGATGTAAAGCGCCTGGCAAAGCTTCACCTTGAACTGCGCCGCAGTAAAGAAAAAGACTCAGAAAAATAAATACGATCATACAAAACGTACAGCCGGGAGGAGGAACGTATAATTGGAACATATGCTTAAAATAGCGCAGGATAATGATATACCGATAATCGATATGCCTATGTACGGCAAGGAGGGCGCAATGAGCCAGTGCCTTGACGGAATGTGCATCATCGCCATCGACCCGCGCAAGGTTTCGGGGCTTGCCGATCTCAAGGAAAAGACCTCCCATGAGTTAGGTCACTGTATGACAGGCGCATTTTATGACGAAACCTGTCCGGTTATCCCTCGCGGCAGATGCGAGCGCAGAGCGACCGCCTGGGCAATATGCAATACGTTTTCGCGCAGGGTGATAGTAAAGGCTATCCGCGGCGGACTTACCGAGCTGTGGGAGCTTGCAGATCATTTCAATGTCACCGAGCATTTTATGAAAGAAGCGCTTGTCTACTACGGACTTTACAACGGAGAATAAAAAAGCACCTCGGCTATGCGGTCGTTTTACCGCACAGCCGAGGTGTTAATATTTTTATGAATTTATCTGCTTATCGAAATTTCCGAAAATTCACTATCCCGATATATACTAAAACAGAACCAATTAGCGCCTTTCCCGCTTACACAAACCTTTCAGCCCAGGTCGTTCCTGCATTTTATCGCCTACACACTTGACCTGAAACTCATTAAAGCACAATATCAATTTAAAAAAGAACAACACGCTCCGCCAAGCACTAATCCTTGGCTTATGAACGCTCTGTTGGTTTTGCATCCTTGCAAAACTCCGGGCGTTCAATATCGGGCATCCTTGCCCGTCCCTTGCCAAAGGGAGCTGGCTTGCGGCAAGGCTTGCTGGTTTCAGATACTGCAATACTCAACGATACCCGCAACGCTCAAATCCCACAAACCCTATCTGCCGTCAAGACTGAGGGATCGCCTGCACCGAACTTTTCCGCTTCCGCCATCACCTCCGCTGACAATCCCTCAGTCACAGTGACGAAAAGCTTTGTTCTATATCAAAACAACTTTAATCTGATATATAAAGCAATACCGAAAATGTTATACCGCACTGTGACAGCTCCCTTTACACAAGGGAGCCGGGTGCGATAGTTCTTTGCCAAACTTTCATCAGATTATAATATCACATTTAGTTTTAACAGAAGCACAATCTCTATTTTCGCACTGTCCCAAAATCAATATACGCGCCGCAGGCGCAACCACAATTATTCATTATTCATTATTCATTATTCATTATTCATTATTCATCATTCATTATCCTCGGCTTATCTCATCTCTTGTAACGGTAGCCTCATGATTATAGAACTTTTTAAGCTCATTTACCGACATATAGTTGCCTGTAAGCTCGCCCTTCTCGTTGATAAGATATCTGCCGTTCCACGGAGCGACCCATAGCCACACAGCATTATCCCTCGCCATAACATCGGGGTCCGGAGCTTTCGCACACTCCGTCAGTGCAAGCATACGCTTGTTGAGCGAGAGCGCATCAGTAGCATACATCGCCGCAAGATGAGCCGTATCGGTATTGTCATACACATCACAGCCTATTATATCGACATAGTCGTCACCGGGGAACATCTGCGGGTCAATGTCCGCAGTATACACCCACAGCAGATTTGACAATCCATACAGCTCGTCAAACCGTCTGTGCATAGTCTGCCACAGCCACTTATATGTTTTGTTGTCCTTCTCCCACCAGTACCGACCCGCACTGTCTGTAGGAAGAGGAGTAAACAGCACCGTAACGCCGCTGTCCTTAAGCACCGTGAGCTGTTTTGCCACAGCGTCCATATCCGACAGCACCGCATAGCACTCCTCGGATATAGTTTCATCTTTAAGGAGAAGCGCCAGCGACTCCTCATTCATGACCGCAATATCTTCATAGTCGCTCATGACCGAATTTACATCAAAACCGCTCTCACCAAGATAGAACGTTGTCTTTCCTATCGGCGCATACCAGTACCATGTATACGACACTATGCCGCCGTTCCTTGCCCACTCCTGCGCAAGCTGTATATCAATATTGCTCTTAACAAGCTTTGATCCGCTCGCCGTATAATATCTCAGGTCACTTGCCCTTATCGCCGGGAAACGACCGGTGTTCCTTGCTATCGCGTCTATTTCCGTGTTTGTATTCGGAGTGACATTCTGCGCGGTAAGCGTTTTCTTGCCGTATATGCTTTTGAGATAATCCATCAGCGCTATACGCTCTGTATTCACGTCCTTGCCGGATATCCACGTTCCCGCATCACTGTACCTTTTATCACTTGCCCTTTCGGTATTTTTTACCGTTATCTTATCGATCGAAACCGTATTTACTACCGTCTGGAGCGTCACTCTGTGCTTTCCCTGCGTCAGATACACGGGGCACAGCGAAATGCTCTCAAACGTATCGCTCTGCACCACGTTATATGCGCCGTACAGCTCGCCGTTTATGCGCTTATATGCTCCGTTCTCACTGTCGATCTGCTTTTCACCGTCAACCGTCAGCGTTATACTGCCGCCTTCTTTCGACAGCGCGGTTATCGAAATATCGTAAAACTGCGTGGACGAAACCTCAAGCTCAAACGACACCTGATCATACGCTTCTATCGTTATATATCCGTCGCCGCTGTATTTCTTACTGTCTGATATAAGCTTTGTGTCAGGCAGCTTTTCCGCTTCAAGCGTATAGCTGAATGCCGATCTGTTCAGCTTATATTCCATTGTCGTGCTCTCGGTGACGATATTCGCCTCAGGCACGGAGCTTTCCTGCGCCGCAGAGGTTTCCCCGCTTTGTGCCGAAGAGATATCCGAGTAGTCTATTTCCGTACAGCCTGCTAAAACCACTGCCGCAATTACCGCCGACAGCGCCCGCACCGCCGTTGTTTTCCTTATGTGCAAGTCAGTCCTCCTGCTTAATGACCACTATATCGCCCGACTGTATCTTGTCCGTGAACTTCGCACTGCCGCCGTTTACGCTGAGTACAAGTCTGCGTGTGGGATTTTCAATGTCGATATCCGCTCTTTCAAACAGGTCGATAAGCATATAAGGTGTCTTGCTGTCCTTCTCGGGAAGATCGATCGGAACGCCGTTGAATATTATTGATACAAAACCGCCCTGTTCTCCGGCAGGCTCGGGCCGGACCGCCGTTTGTATATCTTCCTCGGTTTCCTCCGCAGGTACTGCCGATGCGACAGTGCCTTTATCAAAGCCCAGTATATCACCGTTTTTGAGAATATAGCTTTCGGGCTGAACCTGTCCGTTTACATATACCTGCGCCGTTTCGGTATCTCCGCCGTACTGCATCAGGAATGCACCGAGTGTTCTCGCGTCATGTATTTCTATGTTGTCGAGCGGCTGTATCTCATAGTCCCCGTCGACCTCCCTGCCGTTTACATATGCGCGCTTTCCCGCAACCGCATTTTCACCGCAGAATATGACCCCCGCCTTGGAAAGATCATCTGCATAGTCACGGATAAACGCGTGTGCATTCTCACCGTTCACCGCAGGCACAAGAATGATATCATCACCCTGCTTTATCTTTGTCGTAAGTGCGGCGGACTTGCCGTTCACCGTAATTATCGCAGGAGTGAACGCAGTACCCTTAAGTATCTTTGTTTCGCCGTTTAATGTGAACTTAAGTCCCGCGCCGCTGTGTCCCATTATCTGGGATGTCTTGTATCCCGCCGAGCCCAGCAGCTCAAACACGCTCAGCGACTTCGTATCGAACACTCTCACCTGCTCGCCGTTGAGCGTCACGGTCGAGAAGTCATACGCCATATTTGTGCAGGCTGTCACCGCAATGCCGACAGGCGTTACATATTCCGGACCCAGCTTTCTGCCGCCGACATCGACATTTTTCATAAATTCCTGACCGCCGACCGCCACTCTTCCGGGGTCGATCCCGAGCTTATCGGCAAGCGCGTCCGTAAGCCCGTTCGCCATACTGCCGCCGCCTATAAGGAACATTGCCGCGGGGCTCTGACCGTTCGCGTCACACACCGTCTGACTTATCACATCGGCAAGGCTGTCGACTGACGGACTGCACTTTTCAAAGAAATCCGCCTTGGTCATAGTCTGCTCCCTGCCGAAGATATCACGATATGTAATGCTGTCAGTGTCGCCGCTCGCCTGAATTTTCATATTCTCTGCCATGTTGAAGTCAACAAAGAACTTTCTTACAATATCCTCGCTTATCTCATCGCCTGCGACCGTTGCCATAGCATAAGCGACAATTGCGCCGTCACGCGCGACCGCAATATCCGATGTACCCGCTCCGATATCGACAAGCGCTATGTTTATAAGCCTTATCTCAGGCGGGATTATAACGTTCATCGCGGCGATAGGCTCAAGCGTCATACTCTTGACCTTAAGACCCGTCTTATCGGTAACGGCATATAGTCCCTCGACAACGACCTCGGGCAGAAATGCACCGATAAGGTCTATTGTAACTTTATCACCTTTGTGTCCCTCAAGGTTTGCCATTGCATAGTCATCAAGATAATAATGAACTACCGAATGACCGACACAATAAAATACTGCTTCCTCTTCACGGAATTTTTCATCAATGCCGCCCTGAGCCTTTTGTATCGTTTCGTATTCCATGGTTCGTACCATATCCGCAGTTATGGTATTCTTGTCCGACACGTCAAAATCCATCGACACGCGATACGTCTTGAGCGCACGTCCTGCCGCGGCTACCGACACCTCTGTAAGCCTGATGCCGTTTCGCTGTTCAAGCGCTTCCTTAACTGTTCTCGCTACCTTCGCGACCTGCTCTATATCCTCGACCTGTCCGTCTATCATCGCGCGCTTTAAGTGCGGAATGCTCTCGGTGTCCGTCACACGGAACACCTCTCCGTCCATATATCCGAGCACCCCGACAACTGTCCTCGTTCCGATATCCAGCGCGAACACCGTATTTCCCTGAGGCTTAAGCGTTTTCTTAGCCGCAGATGACGGCTTCTTTTCTGACGTTTTCTTAGCCGTTGGCTTCTTTGCCGCGGCTTTGTTTTCCGCTAAGGTCTTAGCGGCGGTCGCATCCTTTCTCGGTCTTCCTCTTCTTTTAGGTGCGGGCATTTTATCTACTCCCTTTCTTGAAATTCTGTAAACCCGTAAAGGCTTACAAATTATTCTTTGATTTTGTTTTTCGTATTTCGTACTGCTGCTGATTATAATTATAATGAAAATCCGCAAATAATTCAACCTTTTTTTATTTTTTTATTACAAAAAAATTGAAAATCTCAGAAATTTATGATAAAATAAAAAGAAAAGGGGAAACGAAATATGAAAATAACAAAAATGACACCAGGAAATTACCGCGATGTTTATGAACTGTGGCTGTCATGCAAAGGCATGGGACTTAACAATCTCGATGACAGCGAACAGGGCATAAATGCGTTTCTTGAGCGCAATCCGGACACCTGCTTTACGGCTCACGAAGGCGACAAGCTCGTAGGTGTTATATTGGCAGGCTCGGACGGGCGCAGAGGCTATATTTATCACACTGCGGTAAATCCGCAGTACCGCAAAAGAGGAATAGCGACCGCCCTTGTCGATGCGGTTATGGACGCTATGAAAAATATCGGGATAAATAAGGTCGCACTCGTGGTTTTCAGACACAACGAGAGCGGTAACGAATTTTGGGAAAAGCTCGGCTTTACCGAAAGACACGATCTTGTTTACAGGAATAAAGCGATAAACGAAATGATAAGGAATGATACCTGATGGATATTTCAAATTTAATCGAAGAAATGACAACACCGATACATGATTTTCTTGTAAAAAACAGCGAAAGTCATACGATACGCTGTTATATGCCGGGACACAAGGGGACGGAAAACCCGCTTGACATTACCGAAATAAACGGTGCGGACAGCCTTTACGACACCGACACAAACGGCGGTAAGGGCATAATAGCGCTCAGCGAGAAAAACGCGTCAAGGCTGTTCGGAAGTAAAAGGACGCTGTACTCCTGCTCCGGTAGCACGCTTGCCATTCAGACTATGCTTACTCTTGCAAAAATGCGCGGCGGCGGTAAGGACCATATAGTGGCGGGCAGATATTCTCACCGCAGCTTTATAAATTCCTGCGTTCTGCTCGGGCTCACCCCCTCGTGGGTATATCCCGAAGAATATCTCAGTGCCGCAGTCACCCCCGAAAGCATAGAGGCAAAAATAAATTCAAGGACGCTTGCGGTATTTATAAATTCGATAGATTATTACGGCGGCATGAGCGATATTTCCGCGATAGCCGATGTGTGTCATTCTCACAGTATACCTCTGCTGGTTGACAACGCTCACGGAGCATATCTTAAATTTGCGCCTGTCGATTTACACCCGATAACGCTCGGTGCGGATATGTGCGCGGACAGTGCCCACAAGACCCTTCCCGTACTGACAGGCGGCGCATATCTTCACATAGCAAACGAAAAATACTGTATGCAGGCTAAAGAAGCGATGTCGCTTATAGCCACATCAAGCCCGAGCTATCTCATACTTGACAGCCTGGATCGTTGCAACAGAGCACTGACGGAAAAGCCGCTTGCCATATCCGATATATGCAGCAAAGTCACCGCGCTGAAAAAACACGCCGCCGATATGGGATACGCCCTCTCCCCGAGCGACTATATGAAGCTGACGTTTGACTGCACAGCAATGCATACCACCGGTTATGCCATGGCTCAGATGCTGAGCGAGTTCGACATTGAATGTGAATATGCAGACGAATACAAGTGCGTACTTCTTTTCGGCTATTCCAGCACCGATGTTGATTTTGAAACGATAAAAAACGTGCTGACCGCCAACCCTCCGCACTCGGTATTCGTGCGCCGACTCCCCTCCCCCCCGATACATATCAGGACTCAGTCTGCGTGTTCGCCGGCAAAGGCGTATTTTTCCGACAAGGTAAAGCTCCCCGTGATGATGACAGTCGGCAAGACCTGCGCTTGTGCCGCCGCCCCCTGTCCTCCCGGGATACCGCTTATAATGCCGGGCGAAACGATAACGATAGATGCCGCAAGGACGCTTCGCGACAAGGGCGTAGCCGACATCTCCGTTACAGTATAATATCTCGCGTTAAAACTTTACTTTCCGCCTAAAATGTGCTATAATAACCTTGAATATCAAACCCACAAGAATAACCGGCTACAGAAAGGACGGTAATCTTTATGAAGCTTATATACGCTATCGTAAACAACGATGATGCCCACTCGGTATCCTCATCACTCACACAGGCAGGTTTTCAGGCTACAAAGCTTGCTTCTACGGGCGGCTTTTTAATGTCGGGAAACACCACATTCCTCATCTGCTCCGAAGATGATAAGATCGACGAGATAATCGCCATAATCAAGGATCACTCACATAAGAGAAAGCAGTTCGTGCCATCTGCCGCTTCTTACGGCGTAGGAAGTTATACAAGCTTCCCCGTTGAAGTATTCGTAGGCGGCGCAACTATTTTCGTAACCAACATAGAGAGATTTGAGAAAGTCTGATGCCAAGCGATACAGACAGCATAAAGCTGTTCGGAAAACAGCGCGAAACCGCTCTGTTATCAGAAATGGCAGAGAGCGACAGACTTCCCCACGGAATAATGTTTACAGGTGAAAAAGGGCTTGGAAAGCGAACCTTTGCAAAATGGTGCGCTATGCTGTATCTGTGCTCATCACTCACAGACGGCGCACCGTGCGGCGAGTGCCGGAATTGCAAGAATATAATTGCGGGCGAACACGCCGATGTAATATACGTCAAAGGCGAAAAATACACCAAGGATAATATCCGCGACAATGTCCGCTTTGCCTCTACCCTGCCGAATGACGGTAACTTAAGGGTGTTCGTTTACGAGGACTGCGAAGAGATGACCGAAGAACAGCAGAATGTCCTGCTCAAAGCCATAGAAGAGCCGTCAGAGCACAACCGCTACATTTTCACCTGTTCAAACACTTCAGCGATCCTTGAAACGATCATATCAAGGCTTGTGACGGTCGCTGTTTCCGAAATGACGCAGGACGAGTGCATTTCCTGCCTTGAATATAACGGAATAGAGGCAGATACAGCAAAGCGATCCGTTGGGCTGTACGGCAATAATCCCGGTAAGATAATCGGCATATTGTCTGACGAAAAGCGCATACAGCTGTACGCCACGACAGAAAAGCTGATTGGGGCACTGTCGCGCAAGGACGAATATGCGGCAACCGCCATCCTGACCGGCTGTACAACAAGAGAAGATCTGTCAGCTGTCACAGCTATACTGTACGAACGAGTTTCAGAAGCTCTGCGTGAGCTTGAAACAGGCGAAAATTCTGCGCAAGCCGCGCCGCTTAAAAAGCTTACAAAGGCAAGGCTGTACCGCCTTTACGAAGTACTGTCGGAGCTTATGCTGCTTGACGGCACAAATATAAACGTTAAGCTTATGCAGGCATATATGCCCGCTAAGCTGTTCGGTGTACTGGAATAGACGCCGATTAGAAAGGAATATAAATGACTGAGATAATAGGAGTCAGATTTAAAGATGTCGGAAAGATATACTATTTCTCTCCCTCCGGCAGTAAAATAGAATGCGGAAACCACGTTATCGTGGAAACCGCCAGAGGAATTGAGTGCGGCGAGGTCGTTATCGCAAACCGAAAAGTAGATGACAAAAAAGTCATACAGCCGCTCAAGAGCATTATGCGCATAGCTACCGAAAAAGACCTTGAAACACAGCAGAAAAACCGTGAAAAAGAGCAAGAGATAATGAAGGTCTTTACCAGAAAAATTTCCGAGCACAAGCTTGATATGAAACCTATCGACATTGACTGCACATTTGACGGCAGCAAGATATTGTTCTACTTTACGGCCGAAAACCGAGTTGATTTCAGAGAGCTTGTAAAGGATCTGGCTTCGGTTTACCGTACAAGAATAGAACTGCGCCAGATAGGTGTCCGTGACGAGGCGAAGATGCTCGGCGGGCTCGGTATCTGCGGAAGACCGTTCTGTTGCAAGACTTTTCTCGGAGAGTTTCAACCTGTATCAATAAAGATGGCAAAGGAACAGTCGCTGTCGCTTAATCCGACAAAGATCTCCGGCACCTGCGGCAGGCTTATGTGCTGTCTTAAGTATGAGCAGAACTGCTATGAGGAGCTTCTCGCGATAACCCCTAAGGTCGGCGCGCTTGTCGAAACGTCCGAAGGCAGAGGTATCGTTGAGGATACCAACCTGCTTACAGGCGTTCTGAAGGTAAAGCTTGACAAAAATCCTGATGCCGCCGCTACTGCTTTCAAGCGTGAAGATGTAAAACTTCTCAAGGACGGCAAGATAAGAATTAAGAAAGAAGAAATACAGGCACTCAAAGGGCTTGAGGACTAACGGCGGCTGTGAACCGCTGTAAATTCCGCCTTTTAAAACGATTGCAACCGGTAGCGAAACGGCGGGAGTACACAAGCAGATAATTTAATTAACGGAGAAACCGCTGTCAAGTGACAGCGGTTTCAGCTTATAGGAAAAGTCTGTTTTTGAGAGATATAGCTTATTCTCTGTCCCTTTAAGAACGTTCGGTCTTTGCGTCTGTGCAGCCGCGATCGTTTGTTGTCGGCGCGGGACGCACAGAATAGCGGTCCCGAGAAGTGCTATCCCACAAAGAAAACTATCGGTAACCTGCTATCAATGTTAATTACTAAAACGGTATAATAGAATTAGCTAAAAACTGACTTTCTTTACATACAAAAAAGTGAGCCGTGCGCACTATTCTTTGCGCTTCGACTCGCTTTTCATTTTTCGGGTTATGCCACAGCCACTTTTTGTTATTATACTCTTTCTCTTCTCAACCGTTGACAGATATCTTCTCAATGAAAGCCGTTTTTGCCTCTTTGCCGGAAAGCGGACGCGAGCAGTAATAGCCCTGCACCTTATCCACTTCAAAGCTCTGCACGGTATCAAGCTGCTCCTTATCCTCAATGCCTTTCACGCACACGATAAGTCCGCGGCATTTTGCAAGATGAATAATACAGCTTACAAGTTCGTTGTCAAATTCATCTTCATGATTCATAAACAGCTTTGCCGGGATATTCACCAGACTGACATATGAGTTTTTCAACACCTTGAGCGAAATATTTTCAGTGCCGTATTTATCGATAGCGATATTCACACCGAGCGAACGCAGGTCATGCAGTATATGTGTGCTGTCGCTATAGAAAATATTGGCTTTTACCGGTATCTCGAGTATCAGCGACCGGGGCGGCAATCCGCTTGCTTCAAGGGCATGACGTACCTGCTCCACGATCTCTCCGGACTGCGGCTCTCCTGCAGTAAGATTTACACTGACAGAAAAATTTTCAAATCCCGAATCCTGTATTTCCTTGCAAAACTCGCACGAACGCTCCATTACCCAACCGTCAATAACATGAGATAAGCCGAGGTTTTCAGCCATTGGGAAAAGAGTCGAATTAGGTATATTGCCATACTGCTCATCATGCCAACGAACAAACGTTTCACAGCCTGTTATACTGCCGTCCTCCGCACTGAAGCACGGCTGAAAACGAAGTGAAAATCCCCTCATTCCTGCATTTATACATTCTCTTATGTGCTGTTCGAGGTTTGCCGCGAACAGTCTTGTGCGCTCAAGCGAACCCGAGTAGAAAGCATAGCTGTTTTGCTTAAACTCCCTTGCACGGTACATAGCGGTACTTGCCGCCTTGCACAGCTCCTCGGCATCTTCGCCGTTTTCGGGATAGAATGCTATGCCAAGACTGCAATGGATAGAGTGCTCGTCTTCACCGAATTTCCACGGCTTTGAAAAGCGATATATCAGCATTTCCGCCAGGTTTTTCGCCTCATTATCCGTACAGTCGGGGAGATTTAGCATAAATATAGCATTTGTAAAATAATACACGCCTATGTCCTTGATTGGCAAATTTCCAAGATACTGTGCTATACTGCGGAGCAGCATATCCGAATATGTGTGTCCGTATACAGCCGACAGCGAGCGGGTATTTGTGACTTTAAAAGCCAACAGTGAGCCTTTACCGTTGTGCTTCATTATCTTGTCAAGATCTTTATTCAGCCTTGCGCGGTTAGGAATATTGTAGATAGCGTCATAGAACGCAAGCTGACGCATACGCTTCTGCGACTGTTCAAGCTTATCCTGCGTTTCCTTACGCATCATAAGCGATGAAATGATTTGTGAAATGTTGCGGAGCTGTTTACGCTCTCGCTGTGTCCAGTTGTGTTCTTTTTCGATCATCTGAAACATTATAAGGCTGTCAAACGAGCCCGAATTTATCAGCTTGAAGATAGCATAAGACTTTATACCAAACTTTTCAAGGTCGTTTGTATCCGCGTCCGAAAACGCTGAAGATGTAAGGCTGAGTTCCTCTCGTATCGAACCGCAGCCAAGCGCCGTTTCTCCGTCTATTTCAAGCGGTAATCTTCTGTACTTGTAGTCCCTGCACCAGCACAGCTCCTGTGTAAAGTCAACACGGTCAACTATAGTTATCCTGTCAAGATGGAAGTAATCACCGATAAGTTCCATAACTGAATTAAGTGCTATATCCGCACTCTTGCTTTCCATAATTATTGCATAGATATTATTAAGCAGGATCTGTTCTTCGACATTCTGACCGAGCAGCTTATTTGCGTTCTGCGAGTTATCCATTTCCGACAAAACGACTACAAAAGCATTCGCCATACGTGAAACCGTCTGCACAAGCGTTTCCCAAAGCTGAATGTTATCATCAAGCAATTCCTGCGTCTTTGCACCGAGCACCCATGTACCGCTGACGAGATGATTTATGCGGATATTCTTTTTTTTCTGATACGCAAAGTCGTCAGGAGAAAGTGACTTGTGCTGTGTCTTCGGAATACATATCAGCTTGCCTTTTTCGTCAAAAATTGCCGAATAGAGCTGAGGCTGCGCAAACGGACGCTGAATGCTCGTGAGATAATCAACATCAAGCACATCTGCAAGCCCCGGCGCTCCCTTTTTAAGTTCAGTCAATCGTATATTATGCTTTTTCCTGAATTCATTATACACAAGGTCGTCGCCCGCGGTTTCAAGATATGTGGAAACATCGCACATAGTCCCCTCAAACCTTATCGGTCTGCCGTATTCGGCATAGACTGCCTTGCATGAGAGAAAAAACCAGTGATATACATCATTCACCATAAACCGGCAATGTGCTTCAAAACGCTTTTCCTCGTCCTGAGAAACGTCGGTGAACATCTCGGTTATCGGCGGGATATCATCGGGATTTATAAGCTCCAGAAGTGACGGATATGTCTGCTCCGCCGCTTCTCCCGGATTTATCGTAAAGGGAAAATCTCTTGAAAACCCTATTATTATCTTTATGAACTTCTGGTCGTTGGTGTTAAGCTGCACCGTTTTCGCCTCCTCGGGCTAATATGAAGTATGATAGTTTAACGAGATAAACTGTTAAAGCGAGGTAACACGGTAAATCATAAGGCTTGACTGCCTCTACATATATCCATAGTACCGCCATTATGATTTTATTTAATTTTACCATATAACAAAACATAAATCAAGCGTTTTTGTAAACTTTCACAACATTTTCGCGTTATTTTTAGACGACATACGGGAAAATGCGGCAAAAATCGCTTGCACTTACCGCCGATTTAAAATTCCGCCGCAGGCGAACAATAATTATTCATTAGTTAAACAAATGCCCGCAAGTCGTAAAACCCACGGGCTGAAAATTCAGTTTTACCGATTACTTTCATCGGAGCTTGTGCTCTCGGCGACAGACGAATTATCCGTATTGTTTTCGGATTTATCGCCGGAACTGCCGTCAACTTCAGGCTTTTCTACCGCCGCGACATCATTCATATGCGTTATTGTCATAAGGTAGTCGACCTTGCCCTGCGTGCCGTCCTTTGTAGCATAACCTATCTGCTCCATTGAGGTGCAATATCCGTCCCTATCAAGGTTGTACACAACACTGAAGCTGTCCAGGTCGCCGACCAGTCCGAGCTGAGCAGACATTGAGTCGTTCAGCTTTGATACATCGTACTGCATTGTGACGGTTTTGCCGTCGGCTGTTTCTTTGACCTCCGAGCCTGTAACACAGTCAGGCTTTATAAATATCATTCCCTCATCAGTCATTGACATTTTATTCGTACGATTGTAGCTGACATAGTTCTGATCTCCGCTTACAAGCGTATGCCATTCACCGTCGGAATAGTAATTATATTCCGAGCCGTTATGATACTCATAATATTTTGTATTGCCGTCAGTTCCGAAATAGCTGTATGAAAGCGTATCATTCTGATCATAGCAGAATGTCAGCTCCTGCGTGACTGTACCTGTCCCCTTATCGGTAACGGTTAGCTCAGCGGAATAAAGCGAAGCGTAAAGCTTTCTGGCATTTTCCACATCACTGTAGCCGTCTATATGCGAATAATCCGCACTGCAAGCCGTTATGGAGATTACAGCCGTCATCGCGGCGATAACGGCGGCAATGATTTTTCTTGTTTTTTTCAATAGTATGCTCCTTTGTGATTTTAACAATTTGCAACGTGAAATAAAAAATACAGCGGGTGACCTGCATATAGCAAAATCCCCGCTGTTTTTTATAAATGTAAATTCTATCGTCTACACTTTTCTACACGTCTACACATCGGAATCAACCCGACTACACTACTTGACCGGGAGTGTAAATTATTCGGCAAAGCCGCTTTCAACGAGCTTAACAAGACCGTCAACCGCGAGCTGTTCGTCAGATCCGTCAGCAATTATTCTGATCGTTGTACCGCCGACAATACCGAGTGAAAGGATACCAAGAAGGCTCTTTGCGTTTACTCTTCTTTCTTCCTTTTCAACCCAGATAGATGACTTGTACTCATTAGCCTTCTGGATGAAGAATGTTGCGGGTCTTGCGTGTAAACCTACCTGATTCTTAACGCTTACTTCTTTAACAAACATGATTGGTTACCTCCGTAAAATCGTATTATCTTTCCGTCGAGCCGTCCGCATTGAGATGATATGCGTTATTTCTGCTCTGTACCTATAGTATATCCAAATGTTCTTTGTTCGTCAACAAAGTTTTTTCAATTTGTCAATTTTTCTGCGATTATTTTTCATATTTGTTCAATAGTCCTCAATCACCGCAGCGCAATTTGTGTGTTATGCACAAAAAACTTTCAACAAAGTATTCAACATACACATTAGTTTTCAACCGTTTTGCTTATTTCGGCTGTTTTACCGTTTGAAATGCTTACTTTTACAAAAATGGCTGTCGCTGAAAACGGGGCTTCTTCAACTGTCTGTTCGCAGACCATTGTTATCGGCGGGCTGCCGTAATTGCCTGCTTTTAAGCCGAAATCACAGCCTGCACTTGAAATCCTCATACGAAAACTCTCTGATTTTACGCATACCGAGCGTGGTGTTATAATATATTGACGGCAAAGCCATACCATTGAATGTATTGTTCTTTACCATCGAGTATATGGACATATCGCACAGCACAAGGCGGTCGCCGGGCCCCAGCGGCTTGTCGAAAGAATAATCGCCGATCACATCGCCTGCAAGACAGGTGTTTCCGCCAAGGCGCACGGTGACAGCCTTTTCACCCTTTTCGCCTGCGATATTTCCGTTTGGCTGAATGATAACGGGGCGGTACGGCATTTCAAGTACATCGGGCATATGGCAGGCGGCAGACGCGTCAAGTATGGCTATGTCGTCCTCGCCGTTAATTCTGCCGTCTATAACGTCAAGCACCGTTGTTACAAGGAAGCCCGCGTTAAGCGCAACCGCTTCTCCCGGTTCAAGATAGACCTCAAGACCATATTCGTTTTTGAAATGGTTGATCACCTCAACAAGGGTGTCAATATCATAATCGTCCCTTGTTATATGGTGTCCGCCGCCGAAATTTATAACGCTCATACGATCAAGATACTTACCGAACTGAACCTCGACCTCCTTTGCGGTACGCTTTAGATCATCGCTGTTCTGCTCGCAAAGCGTGTGAAAATGCAATCCGTCAATTTCATTGAGTATTTCCTCTCCGTAGCGCTTTATGTCCTCTTCAAACGAAGCAAGCGTCTGACCGAGCCTTGATCCCGGAGCGCACGGGTCATATATCTCGTGCCCCTCCTGAGTCGAAAACCTCGGATTTACACGGATAAGGCAGTGCTTATCCTTCACTGCGTCACGGTGCATGGCAAACTGACGGATAGAGTTGAATACAAAATGTCCGGCGTACTTTGTAAGCTCGTTTATTTCCTTGTCTGTATAGGCAGGAGAAAAAACGTGTGTTTCGTTGCCGAAATATTCATAGCCGAGCCTTGCCTCATACAGTCCGCTTGCAGTAGTACCGCTGAGATATCCGCTTATAAGAGGATAGGTGCTGTACATCGAAAACGCCTTCTGCGCAAGCAGTATCTTACAGCCAGTCATATCCTGAATGCTTTTCAGTATCTCACAGTTGCGTTTAAGATAGCATTCTTCCGTAACGTAGCAAGGGGTATCTGTCTTATTTATATCAAAAGTAGGTGTGTTCATATATTGCTCCAGTCTATTTCGTCATCGGCGAGATAATCATCAACGTCAAAGCGGCGTTTTTTGAAGTAGTAATGCTTGTCCTCTATTGACTGCCTGACGTCCAAGGTTTCCCTCGGTGTTATTTTAGCATAATACGGCGGAAAAAGCAACTCAAACGAACTTGACAACAGCTGAAAATATGTTATAACAACCTCAGCCTGAAATCGTCAGAAGACGATTTCGCCGCATAATATGCGGCTTTGCTACGCAATGGCTGAGAACGTTGAAACACGATTTTATTTTGCCCGATAGGCAAAATTTGCGGCATTTGCCGCTATGTGCCTTGACGGCACATTAAAATCGTGTTATAATATAAATAAAGAGGGAAACGACAGACGGTCGCTCCCAATAATAATCAGTTAGAAATAACCGTTAAGTTGGTGGCTTGGGCGGTTATTTCTTTTTATAAAAAGAAATGATTGTGAATATCATAACTGTGAAAGCAGTAAGAAATATTCCTATCTGTATCAGATCACTTAGTGTTATGTACACAGCTTCACCTCCTTTCAAAGCGCAATGCACTTTCGGGAGATGAATTGACCGCCTGACGTCCAAGGTTTCCCTCGTGAATATTTTAGCACAATATAGCAGAAAAAGCAACTTGATTGAACTTGACAACAGCTGAAAATATGTTATAACAACCTCAGCCTGAAATCGTCAGAAGACGATTTCGCCGCATAATATGCGGCTTTGCTACGCAATGGCTGAGAACGTTGAAACACGATTTTATTTTGCCCGATAGGCAAAATTTGCGGCATTTGCCGCTATGTGCCTTGACGGCACATTAAAATCGTGTTATAATATAAATAAAGAGGGAAACGACAGACGGTCGCTCCCAATAATAATCAGTTAGAAATAACCGTTAAGTTGGTGGCTTGGGCGGTTATTTCTTTTTATAAAAAGAAATGATTGTGAATATCATAACTGTGAAAGCAGTAAGAAATATTCCTAT
>ENA-UONV01000914-UONV01000914.1-human-gut-metagenome-genome-assembly--contig:-CS4-NODE-914-length-29564-cov-4.779728_pt1 | contig 29564 bp, 32 predicted proteins | sample MGYA00242461_ERZ724008 | MGnify/ENA metagenome assembly ERZ724008 | reverse complement strand
TTACGATTGACAGGCAAAATTATTAATGATAGAATATTAATTAAGCAATACCAGCGGCTTTTATGCCGCTAAATATCAGCTGAATATTATTTTATAATTAAGGAGTTGAATTAATGGCAGGAGAGCGCGATCTGTAACATACCTGAATAAAAACATGGCTTCAATCAAAACTTAACTTTTATATGTAATGAGGGGTGCTCTTATGAAAAAACTTGCAATAATTGCTACCGCATTGGTCTTAAGTGTTGTTTCATCCGTGCAAGCGTTTGCGGAGGATGAGTCTGTTGTGAAAATTGATATGAATAAAACATATCAGACTATAGACGGCTTCGGCGCATCTTATACATGGTACAGCGAACAGCTTTCAGGAACCGAAGTTGCCCAGCAGGGCTTTGACTGGATATTCAACGATGCAAAATTCAATATTCTTCGGTTCCGCGACTTAAACTGTGTCTATACCAACAACTATGACGACGTTTTGGAGGGATACAAGAGCAACTATTATCTCTACTATAATGCCGCAGTTGAGAGAGGCATTGACCCTCTGGTTCTTGTCACTTCATGGGGTGAATATGACAGAAGCCTGCCATGGGTTGAGTTTGTGGAAAATCCGGAAAACGGTTATTCCTATTACACTCTGGCAAAGGACGAAAACGGAGAGTATATGTACGGCGCACTTGCCGACTTCTGCGTGGAATCAATCAAAATCTTCTTTGACGCCGGAATACCCGTTGATTACTTTTCAATTACCAACGAAGCAGAGCTTCAGGACAGCCACCTCGACGAGCAGGGCGGTCACCGTGATTCGGCAGGATTCTTTCTGGGCAAGCAGGAAACAGACTATCAGGCTGCCTACTGGAAGGCTCATATAGCTGTTTATGAGGCTTTTCAGAATGCTTTCGGAGAGTATGCCCCGCAGCTTATGGGCGCAGAAACAATGGCGGCATATCCTGATCTTTTACATGGATATCTTGATCCGCTGATAGAAAGCCGTCCGGAAAGCTTTGAAATCATAGCGCACCACCTTTACGGTACAGATCTTAGCGAGAAAAACCTTACCGCTGTGGGTCAGTCCTTCCCGAACTATAAAATCTGGCAGACCGAGTTTTACAACGCCGACTTCTTTGGCAACGCTGAAATCATCCTCGACGATTTAGTTTATGAGGGCGTTAATGCATATCTGTATTGGGACGGAGTATGGCCGATGGGAGCGGTTTTGGATGTCTCAAGCTCAAACGGCAGCACTTCTCTGACACGTCGTGGGAATCACTACATAATGTCTCATTTTTCGGCTTTTATAGACCGAGGCTATCAGCGGGTTGATGTTCAGGATGATCTGAATACAAAATTTGCGGCGTTCAAATCCCCTGACGAAAGCAAGCTCATAGTTATTGCGGTGAACCCGACTAAGAATTCAGAAAGTCTGAGCATTGACCTTGGCGGCAAGGATATATTAGGCTCAAAGGTATATCTTTCAACCGAAGACGCTGAGAATTCCTTCAAAAACAAATATTTGCAGGATCTTGGGGAGTATCATAACGGTCTTGAGATACCCGGACGCAGCCTGACAACAATTGAAATCAATCTTGCTCCGAAAGCCGGCTATGTGCCGGAGGAAACGATTAAAAAAGAGAATCCGTATGTCAAGTCAAGCACTAACGGAATTAACTCGGCAATACTGATCGCACTGGCAGCCGCCGCAGCTACAATCGGCGCTGCAGCGGGCATAGTAGTTGTCGTTAAAAAGCGCCGTAAAAATAAAGCGGCATCAGGTGCGGATACTTGAGATTGGATAATCAGGGCAAAAGGGAGGGCGACGGTGAGCATCAATGCAGTTCAGATTATAAAGATTGGAAGTACGAAGTCAGTGCTTTAATGCATACGTATCGCGGCAATTGATTCAACGATTTGATAACAACGTACCTATTGTTGAAAGGAAAAACATATGAAAAAAGTGGAAAAACCATTAACAGCAAGGGCGAAACGTTTACGGTCGACGCCCCTCTAAGTCAAATTCCTCTGTTTGTTAAGGGCGGCTCTATTATTCCGATGTGTCCTGAAAATCAGTATGTTGATGAAAGCCAGGATCCAACAGAGATACGTGTATATGCAGGAGCAGACGGCGAGTTTACTCTGTATGAAGACGAGGGCGACAACTACAATTATGAAAAAGGCGAATTCTCCAATATTCCCTTTACATATAACGAAGAATCCAAAACACTTACAATAGGAAAACGAACCGGCAAATTCGACGGAATGCTTAAAAGCCGCACGTTTAATATCGTTTTTGTACAGCCCGGGTATGGTATCGGAGGATATGTTTCATCAGATTACCAGCCTTCGGCAGTGGTAAAATACGATGGAAGCGAAGTATCAGTAACATTTGATTCCGATTGGGAAATCCCTACTCCTCCTCTGGATCTGAACACACTCCCTGCACCAAAGTCTGCTCCGGAGGCAAAAACATCTGATCACGCCATGATAGGCTACTGGCCATTCTCGGAAGGTGAGGGAGCCAGAGTATCCGATGTTTCCGGCTCATATAACAACGGCGGACTTAATATGTCCGACTGGACAAACGCCGGAAAAGATGGAAATGCGATAGAATTCAGCGGAGGCAGCACCGAAACTGTAGGCACCTGCGTTGAAGTTCCTCACAGCAAGTCACTTAAAATTTCCAATCAGATTTCCTTCTCAGCGTGGATTAAAAATGACAGCGACGGACACGCAAACATTGTCAACAAAGGCGGAAACGGATTCAACAACCCCGGATATTCCTTTATCCTGCTTAACGGCAGAAATCTACAGCTGGAAATACAGTCCGCCGCCGACAGCAGCAACAGCACTCAAAAGACAACGGCTGTGTCTACCGTAAATGTTGAGAAGGATGGCAAGTGGCATCAGGTAGGATTCAGCTGGGCAAGCAAGAATCGGGCGGAGACGGTATTGTAAGAATATACATAGACGGCGTTCAGACTACAAAAGACAGTGATCCTTCTAACTACTTTGAAGGTCCGATAGGATTAAATAGCTATCCCTTGGTTATCGGAAGAAGCTGCGAAAATGAGCCCGCATACCCAAACTATTTCAAGGGAACTATAGACGAGGTGCGTTTGTTCAACTACAGTTTGTCTTCCGAGGATATGCTTTCTATCAGTAATGGTGAAAATATCGTTTCTGACAACGTTTCCAATGCATCAGCGAAATCCGGCGACGGCAAACTGACAATCACATGGTCTGACGCCGACGCCACAGACAGGGTTCGTGTAACCGTGGAATCAGCGGAGGCTGAAAGCAGCGAAGCAACTATCAAAAAATCGTTTGAGGTGCAAAAGGGCGAGCAGTCACTTGTAGTAGACGGATTAGTTAACTATGAATATTACCATGTAAGCATAGTATCCGTTGAAGCAGACGGAAGCGAAGCTTCGGGAATCAACATTGTTGCTCAGGCATCGCTTTACAGCACGGAAATCAACGGTGAATACGTTGTTTCTCACGGAAATAATACATATGCCTGGATTGAAAACTACTCGTCTGACGATGTGAAAGGAAAGGTCGCCCTGACATTGACTGAAAACGGAACTGTCAAAGAAACACACACAAGTGATGTCAGCGTTGAGGGCAACGGCAGACTTCGCTTGATTCAGGCGCTTGAAACTGATTATGCGCCTGGGCAGGAAATTTCTATTGTCTTTACCGATTCCGAGGGCAATGCTCTGTCTGCGGCGACATCTGTAGAGCGTAAACCGGTATATTTGCAATAGCATTTTTCTGACATTTTTCACCCGATTGATTTCATAATAGGCGGTAGGCAGCAAAATGGTTTCTCCATCTGCCTTGCAATCTGAGGCGGACCACATTGTCGGTCGGTTTGTCAATGGTCCATTGCTTTGATCCTCCTTTAACTTCTAACAATCATAAGATGCACCGGGCAAAACCCGCCCCCGTGTTCCGCTTTGGATTGCCGTCCCGCACAAATTCAATTGAAAGTTTCCACCAAATATTATTTATTTCTAAAAGTACAAGGCAAGCGCACTTAAAACGATATATTTGGCAGGCAAACTCTCCACACATAAAAATCCTCCGGACTTCAAAAATGAAATCGGAGAATTATTTAAATTATCCCATTCTATAAAACAACTTTTCTCAACAGCTTCAGAAATTAAGCCGTCAGCCCATCTGCCCAACATCATAAAAGCAGCTGCCAATCTGAACCGAGATAAAAGCTTGGGTGAGGCGGCTGATTGTAGCAGATGTTCTGTGTGGCAACCTGATTGCGATACTGCAAGTCGTCCATCAGTGATACTATGCGGTATTGGGTGGGGTATGGGGTGGTGTAGATCCTCAGTGACTTTGAATCGGCAGCCCTGAGGATAACCTCCTCCCGCCAATCGCCGAAAATGTCGGCACTTAAGCAGGGAGTGGCTTTGGTAGAGTTGCAGGTGTAATAACCGTCTGTGATTAACAGAGTTTCCTGCTCGCCCTTTTCATTTAGCTTCTTGATGGTGGCAGGACCGTCGGAAGAACCGTCAAGTATCTCTCGCTCTAAATCGCCATCCCACCAGCAAAGAAAATTAACGCCGCTTTTTGAACAGGAAAGAGCTTCTCCTGCGCCTGAAAAAACATCGCCGAAACCCGCAGCCCAGAACTCTGCACCGTCATTGCCCGACCAGACATTTCCGGCACAGCATCTTCCGGTATCCTTTGAACCGTCATAGTGGAATATGGTTGAGCCGTTTGAAGCGTCCAGAAGTGAAACGCCATAGGGCTTGCTTTCGTGACAGATCCAAAGCTCAATACCGGGTCTTTCAGACAGAAAATCGCCCAGATGCATTGCGTCGCCGTGACCTGTGTCGGTACACCAAAGCACAGTGCCGTCATCATCGAGACAGGTTGCACCCAAAACCAGCTCCTGCCTGCCGTCACCGTCAACATCTGCCGGCATACAGTTGTGGTTGCCGTCGCCATATCCTGCGGCGGTTTCATCGTTTCCGGTGTCAAAATACCAACGCTCCACAAGCTTTTGGTCCACAACATCATAGGCGCAAGCCGTCATTCTTGTGTAGTAGCCCCGAACGGTAACCGCACTGGGCTTAATGCCGTCGAGACTTAATACTGCGCCCAAAAATCTGTCAACACGGTTTCCGTATTTATCACCCCATAAGGAAACGTCTCCCCGCCCAGGCTTGTAATCAACAGTATCCATAGCCTCGCCCGTAAGACCGTTAAAAAGGGTTAAAAACTCAGGACCGCTGAGAATATATCCATCTGAGTTCCGGTAGTCTTTGGAAGCGTCACCGATAACATTTCCTTTGCCGTCTACAGTACCATCAGCGGTTTTGCAGATAAGCTCTGCGCTTCCGTCAAGGTCGAAGTCGGCAACAAGCATCTGAGTGTAGTGTGCACCTGCACGGATGTTAACACCCAAATCAATTCTGTAAAGAAGCTTGCCGTCGAGCTTTAAGCAGTCGATATAGACATTGCCTGTAAAGCCCTTCTGTGAATTGTCCTTGGAGTTTGAAGGATCCCACTTGAGGAATATTTCGTAGACTCCGTCACCGTCAACATCACCCACAGAGCAGTCGTTGGGGCTGTAGGTGCAGGATGAGCTTTCGGGCGGGGCAAGAGGTATGTCAAAGAAGGTGTCTGCGGAAACAAGCGAGCAATCTTCCACAGAGGAAGCGCTGCCGCATATGGTTTTAAGGGAGTATTTGTCGTTAGCTGAGCCTTTGGCATCAAGATAGCAGGTGGGGTCTCCGGGGTTGGAGACGTAAACAAGGCTGCCTGAACGGTAAAGCTCAAAAGTAGTGCTTTCCGGGTCGGCGGAATCGCTTTTCCATGTAATAAGCATACCGCTGTCGGTAGTAACGGCGCAAATGCCTCTGTTATTGCTATTGAAGCTGCCCGATTCAGCTGCCGTATCAATCCGTGCCGAAGAGGTACAGGCAGTCAAGAGCAGCAAAGAAAGAATTAATGCAAGTTTGTTTTTCATAATTCCGCCTCACAACTATTTATAAGATAATTATATCACCGAACCTACTGCCGTTCAAGATTAAATCTTACAATTGTTTAAACTTTCTAATAAAATACTTGCATTTATTTTGGATAGTCATCAAAAAACCGCAGTATTGATACAAGGCATATCAATACTGCGATTGTATTTTATTATTCTGTGATAAAAATATTATTCTTTACTGCTTTTCGGACTTACGTCTGAACATTTTCTGCAAATGTAAAGAAGGTGACTGGAGCAGCCCAACAGTTCCCGTTTCTCACAGTTATGCAGATGATATTTTGCAAAAGCTTTGAAATCCTCATCAGACATTGCAAAGTCGCCTCTGCCTTCAGCCAATTCAAGAACGCTGTCTGTAGCAACCGTCGTTATCCATTCTACCGGCTTATTATCGAATAAGGCTTCAAACTCGTCAACATTGAATCCTGTGAAAAGCTGTTCTGTAAAGTGCTTTGCCCTATAATCTTCGGTAAAATTTTCTTCTATTCCCGCGCACAGATCACCCTGAAGATAGTTATCAAACAATATAGCATGAACAGATAAAAACGCAAACATAATGATGCCGCCAGCCTTTGTGACACGAATCGCTTCATCAAGAGCCTTATGCTGATCTTCTTCGTCATACAGATGATACAAAGGTCCCAACACCAGCGTTAAATCGAAGGTGTTGTCCTGAAAGCGGCTTAAATCAAGAGCGTCCCCTTGATAAGCCGCGATATTTTCCAGCCCTTTACTGTTTCGCCTCAGAAGCTCAAGATTGCTCTTAGCAAGTTCGATTGACGTCACTTCGTGTCCTTCTTTTGCTAATGCTACAGAGTATCTTCCGGTACCCGCACCAACTTCTATAATGCCGGCTTTTCCCGAAATAACCTGATGGATATAGCTCATGGTTGTCAGATATTCAAGCTGTCCGTGTCTGCTTCGGGATAGCCTTGTATCTTCGGCATATCCGTCATAAAACCCATTGATGATTTCTGTCCTTTTATCCATTGTCTTCTCCCTGGTGAATTGCGATTTATTATCACTACAAAGTCCCATTTACCATTCTGATAATATCACATCCGGTTTTTAATGTCAATCCGGAATATGGTGAAGTTGCAGTGGGTAATGTTCCGGAAGCGCATAATACTAATCTCCGTCTGAAATGATAGCAAAAAATCGGGTGCAAAACCGCTGTACAATGGGTTTTGTGCCCGATTTTATGACCATATATGTTCTGCACATCTTTCGGACGAAAATAAGTATAAGCAGCTAATACTGCATTGATAGCGGGATTTTAGGTTATACCTATCTCAATCTTAAATAATATAAAAGTGAAAGCTGTCTTTCGTGCGCATAACAATAACCGTCGGAAGCCCGAAGAATAAATATGCCTTATTCCGGTAAATAAACAAAAGCTGAGAGATATCTGCTATCCCTCAGCTTTTTCTACTGTCTGTGTGATTGTTTTTGTAAACCATCACTTTATTTTACTTTTAATTGTAAACGACACACCAACAACCCTCGGACCCGAATTTGCGGCAACAGCGGCTCCGATCTGGTATACAGCCGACGGCTCGTAGCCAAGCTTAAGAACCATAAGGCGCCGCAGCTCCTCAAGACAACCGGCGTCGTTTCCGTAGACGATTTCGTATGGAGCTCCCGGCTCCATATCTTCAATGCTCATCTGCGCCACCTTTTCCACAAGCTTGCGCTCGCCCCGGCATTTTGCGGCTGTTGTGATGGACTGGTCAAAAATACGCATTACAGGCTTCAGGTTGAGCGCTGTGCCGACAAAAGCCGCGGCTGTTGGAATACGCCCCGATTTGGCAGCATATTTCAAGTCGTAGATGCCGAAGTAAATTTCGCGGCGGGGGAGAATATCCTCAAGATACCCTAAAATACTTTCAAGCGAAGCACCGTCTGCGCACATCTGCGCCGCGTGAACAACAAGAGCTCCGTACAGGGCGTTATATCCCATGCCATCGAAGCTGTGAATATGTAAAACATCGCGGTATTGGGGATATTCGTCATAGAACATATCGATTGCCAGCACCGAATTGTTGTAGGTTGAAGAGCCCTTGGAATTTATAAGCACCATAATCAGGTCTGTAACACCTTCCTGCGCTTGCCTGAGATAGATTTCCTGAAACTGAAAGGGCGTTATCTGAGCGGTTTTGGGAATCTCGTCATACTGCGCCATCAGGTCGAAAAACTGCTCGTTGTCAAAATCAACCCTGCTGATATAGGTCTTGTCTCCCAAAGTGATGGGAAACGGAATCACCTCAATGGAATATTTCTGTTCGTCCGCGCTTGAAATATCGCTGGCGGAGTCTGTCATAATCTTAATTTTGCTCACAATCTTACCTTCCTGCGTTTAAGTAGTCTTTAATCTTTTTTCCGTCTGAATAGCCCTTTTTATAAAGGCGCTGCAACGATTCCTTATCCTTTTTCAAAGTGTCAACGCCGCAGGTATCATCCGGAGAGATGATCAGCACCTTACCTTGTTTTGCATATTTCTGAGCCAGAGCCACGCTTTCGTTATACCGCTGCGCCCTTTGGCAGAGCTTTTCTGCCGCGACAGGGTATCTTTTGCGGATACCTGCCGCCAACCTTTCATCCTTTTTAGAATTGCGCAGCACGCTCTCCGGCTTTGTCAGTATCACAACCACCCGATCACATCCAAGCCGGAACGCTTTTTCAACCGGAACCGGGTCGCCCAATGCTCCGTCAAAATACAGTCGACCCTGCACCTGATAAGGCTTGCAGACAAACGGGATTGCCGAAGAAGCCTTCATAACACTGTAATCATCCTGCCTAATATCCCCTTTGTCAAAATACTTTGGTTCGCCGGTCAATGCATCCGTGGCAACGACGTAGAATTCCATGGGATTATCCCGCAGTGCCGGATAGTCCAGCGGATTTTCGCCGCCGTGGTTGCACAGCGTACCATATACATAGTCCATATCCACATAGGATTTCATCTTGATAAAATTGCCCATGCTCATATACTGCTTGCGGAAGGCATACTCGGTGTAAAACTGATAATTTCTACCCCGCTGACCCGACAAGTAGGAGGAAAGATTTGCGCTTCCCGCCGACACGCCGATTCCTAAATCAAACCGTATGCCCTGATCCATGCAGTAATCCAGTACGCCGACGGCATAGATTCCCCTGAGTCCGCCGCCGACATCAACAATACCTGTTTTCATAGATATTTTCATCTCCTGCCCAAGCTGTTCCAGTCACAGAAACAGCTCGTTTTCCTTCCTGACGGAGCAAGCTTTTTTGATTGCCAGCGCCGCTGCCGCCACCATCGCGCCGTTGACTTTTCTTGCGCCGTGCGGGCACCTCTTGACACAGCGCATACAGGAAATGCACTTTTTAGAATCTGCCGTCAAGGTTCCGGGATCGATTGCCCGCACCGGGCATTCTCTTGCACACAGCCCGCACTTTACGCAATCCTTAACCGCTTTTGGAACCAGACCACCGCCGCCGCTCTTTTTGCAAGGGCGGCTTCCGGGGATGGATGCAGCTTCCCCATCCTTTGGCAAGATACGGCGGGCAAAGTCTGCCAGCTGTACTTCATCAGACGAATCAGGTCTGCCCGCAGCATATTTGGAAATGATAGAGTGCTCCGCTACTGCGGCAATTGCCGCAATAACTCTGAAACCGCTTTCATTTGCGGCATCCTCCATCTCTGCAAGGGTATCCTCATAAGCCCGGTTTCCGTATACGCACACAAGGGTACACTTTGCGCCATTGCCAGCAATCTGCCTCAGCCGCGAAATCGCCATGGCAGGAGCACGTCCGCCGAAGGAGGGCATGGCAATCAAAACCATATCCTCTTTTTTGATTTCACATTTGGCAAAGTCGGCTTTAGGATTGCTCAGGTCGATTTTAACCGCGTTTTCGCTCCACGTTTTGGCGATAATATCGGCAGCCCTCTCTGTTCCGCCGGTCGGGCTGAATACTATTTCTACAACATTCATTATATATCCTCCAAGCTTTAGCTTATGCGCTTTTGCTCCGGCTGCGTTTTCGCTCTTGACAATCAAGAAGCACCTATAATATAATTATACTACAACAGTTGTAGCTTTTGCAACATCCAGTTTAATTAGAAACGTTGCGAATACAACAATCTCGCCGTAAATGTTGCATTATCAGCGAAAAATTTGAGGTGCTATATCATGACAGAACTGAATCAAAGGGTTGCAGTCACAAAAAGAATGGTTAAAGAGTGACTTATGCGGCTGCTTGATAAAAAGCCTTTGGAAAAAATCAACATCACGGAGCTGTGTCAGGAGGCGGGTATAAACCGAACGACATTTTACCGATATTACGAATTGCCGAAGGACGTTCTGACGGAAATGCAGAATGATTTTTTTGAAGAGACCTTCGACCATTTCCAAAAGCCCTTGACAGTAAGCGATATCGAGCGCCTTTTTGTCTGCTTGTCGGAGCGTTCCAAGCTTGTCAAGCTCTTTTTCCGGTACAATTCGGACACTGATTGGACGAATATTTTCACACGGATCTGCACCAACTTTCCCGGATTAAAAATGACAAAAGCATTTGAAAACTTAGACGAAAACAGCGCAAAGCTGCTTTCCTCCTATCTGGCAGGCGGAGCATATTTTCTTGCGCGGCAATGGATCATGGAGGAAATACCAATGTCTCCCAAGGATGTGGCGGCGATTGCTTTGAATATACTGGATAAGGATAGGGTGTTTTAGTGCGTCATGCAGATTTAACCTGCTAAACGGTGTGCTAAAGAATAAAGATCGATTAAGGCATCTCCAATAATACGCTTTTGCACGGTTATCATTTCTCGTCTTGGCTAAAATACGATTGCATCGTATATTTCCCGCTGAAAATTGCCCAATCATATATAGTCAAACCAGCCTTGTCTGCAAAATAAAAAATCAACAAAACAGAAGTAGGGCAGACAAAGCCGAGAATAATTTACTCAAATTTCCTATCATATAAAAGTGCCGCAATTAATACCACAAGGCAAGAACCGCAGTTATGTACCAATGCTCCCGTAGTTGGTGTAAGCAGTCCTAAAACCGACAACGTAATCGCAACAAAGTTAATGAACAGAGAAAGCGAAATACTAAACTTAATTGTCTTTACACAGGCATTTGACAATCGCTTTAAGTACGGTATCCTGGCTATATCATCACTCATCAGGGCAATATCTGCCGCTTCTACAGCTATGTCACTTCCCATCGCCCCCATTGCAACGCTGACATCAGCGGTTTTAAGCGCCGGTGCGTCGTTCACTCCGTCACCAATCATACAAACCGTTTTGCCTGCTTTTTGCAATGCCGCAATTTCAGATACTTTCTGCTCTGGCAAAAGTCCTGCATGAACATCAGTAATGCCGACTTGTTTTGCAAAATATTCAGCAGTCTGTTTATGGTCGCCTGTAAGCAATACAGCGTGTGTTCCGATTTTACGCAAACTTTCAATCATATCTGCAGATGTATCACGCAACGTATCAGAGAGTGTTACAGCACCAAGAAGTTTTTCTGTATCAGCTACAAGAATAACCGCTTTTCCCTCGCTTCTGAATTGTTCAAGTATCTGCTCTGCCATACTGTTAATTTCTATTTTTTGTTCCTTTAGAAACGCGCATTGCCGCAGAACAATTTTTCTCCACGAATTACCGCTGAAATTCCCTTGCCTGGAACCATGTAAAAATCTTCAACCTCAAACAATTTGACATTTTCCTCTTTGGCATAGGCGGTAATGGCTTTTGCAAGAGGGTGTTCCGAGTAACTTTCGGCAGAAGCGGTAAGGCGCAGAAGCAGGGATTTATCTATATCATTCTCAAATGGATAAACGTCTTTTACTACAAGATTTCCGTTTGTAAGTGTACCGGTCTTATCAAAGGCAACGGTATCAACTTTACCCATTCGCTCTAAGGCTTCACCCGATTTGATAATTACTCCGTGCTTTGTTGCCTGCCCAATTGCTGCCATAATCGCCGTAGGCGTAGCAAGTACCAACGCACAGGGGCAAAATACGACGAGAACAGTAACCGCACGAACAATGTCTTTGGTTACAATGAATGCGATGACTGCAATTAACAACGCAACAGGCACAAGCCAACTCGCCGCTTTATCCGCAATACGAGCCATCGGTGCTTTTTTGTTTTCTGCTTCTTCTACCATACGAATGAGTTTCTGCAAAGAACAATCCTCACCCAGTTTTGAAGCACGAATATCTATCGTTCCAAAACGATTTATTGTGTCGCAGAAAACGCTATCCCCAACAGTTTTATCAACAGGTAAAGATTCCCCTGTCATAATGGACTGGTCAACTGAGGTCGTACCCTCTATAATATCTCCGTCAACGGGAATGGTTTCGCCAGGAAGAACGCGCAGAATATCATTCATCTTAATATCTTCTGCGGCAATCATTTCTTCCTTGCCATTTAAAATCCTACGTCCTTGCTGTGGTGTAAGGCTGATAAGTTTTTTCAAGCCTTTCTTTGCTCTTTCGGTCGTTTTTTCTTCTAAAATCGCTCCGATTGCCATAATAAAAGCAACCTCGCCTGCGGCAAATAAATCGCCCACAATCGTCATAGGAATGCCTGCAAGAAAATCATTGATTTTTTAATCATAATCCAAAACCTCCAAAATTCATATCATTGACTCTCTCGGAGAGTTATGATACAATGTATTTGATACAAAACAAGTTGTTCTGCATTTAGTATATTGAATTTTGCTTTTCATATCAACAATCAAATCAGTCACTTTGTATGTTATCGTACAAAACACTAAAACTGTTCGGAAAGGATGTATTATGGACAGACGGCAAATAAAGACAAGACAAGCCATCTTTTCGGCTTTCGTAAAACTACTTGAAACGAAACGTTATGAGAAAATAACCGTACAGGAAATACTTGACGAAGCGAATATCGGCAGAAGCACCTTTTATGCGCACTTTGAAACAAAAGACGAATTATTGAAAGCCATATGTAAGGAGTTATTCGGACATATCATAGACAGTGCTATAGATAAAACTCATACACACGGTCTATATTCAAAGGGCGAAGCCCCACAATCTGTTTTTTGCCACCTTTTACAGCATTTGCAGGAAAACGACAATAATATTTTGGGATTGCTCTCTTGTGAAAGCAGCGAGATTTTTTTGCGTTATTTTAAGGACAGCTTAAATGAATTGATACAAACGCAATTTGTTAATCACAGTCGTATGAAAAATCAAGATTTGCCGCAAGATTTTCTCGTCAATCACATTTCAGGCAGCTTTGTTGAAATGGTTTTATGGTGGTTAAAAGGCAGGGAAAAACATACGCCTGAAGAATTAGACCACTATTTCCGCTCTGTCATTGAGCCGATATTATAACAGACAAATAAATGGGCAACGAGTATCCCTATGATACCGTTGCCCGTTTATTTGTCTGTTATATTTGCCATGAGCAAAACTCATTCTCCATCACAAAACCGTGTTAAAACCCCGAAAAATGACTAATTCAAAACCATAGTGAATATAACATTCACCCGAAGACTTCCGCTTTAAAACCGCCCTCGATGTTTTCCTTACTTTCTATGAAACAGCGAAAAGCCATTTTTCTCATACGGTTCGGTGCGTATGCCTTTTCGGTATACCCTGTTGCGGTTATCACCGATTTCAGCCTTTCCTCGTCGAGCATATCATGGGCGATAATTTCGGTTATCCCCTTGCTGTGGGATGATGTGACCTTTGTCACCGGGAAATTCTGCCTAACAGCGTCGTTGATGTGAGCCTCGCACATTCCACACGCCATGCCTTCAACATCTATCGTTATCTTTATCATTGCTGTTCCTCCGTTTATTATTTCGGGATATCCCAGAACGCTGATGTGCGCGTCATAATGACTAGCTCACGATAACTACATTTTCTGGGAAAGCCGCAAGCGTTAATTAGCCGTGGCTAACTGGAATATATATTAGCACATTGAACCGGAGTTGTCAAGAGCTTTGAAAGGGAACTTTTTTGGCAATCAGCGATTACCACGGTTCCGTCATGGTTATATTTCCATGGTATTCGGCGTGCTGTCCGGCTTCGGATGCAAGGAGTATGCGCCGTTATGATTGATATTCTGAAAAGCTCGGAAGTGAATCAGAGTTAGAAAATGTATAATACTAATTTCCGCCTAAATAGTGCAATTTAACATTCACCCGAAGACTTCCACTTTAAAACCGCCCTCGGTGTTTTCGTCAAAATCCGATAGCACCACCCAGTTATTCGAGCAATTTTTCTTGAGCTCTATCGTTTCGTTCAATGTATCCGTTATCGTAAATTCATAGGTTTGTATGCTGTTTCCGTCTTTATCTTTTTCTATGATTTTAAGCTCGATAATGCCCGATGTCACATTGCCGCTCACGGAAATCGTTTTCGCCTTCTTATCAATGTTAAGCTTGTCCTCATAGTGAGAATAGTTTTCGTCAAATTCGCTTTTAAGGAAATTGCGTTCGCGCGATTCCATCAAAAACGGTTCTTCCGAAGAGCTGCACGCCGAAAGTAAAAAGCAAATTACAAGTAAAACACATATTATAACAAAAAATCTTCTCATCAGATTATCCTCCCGTCCGAAATTGTAATAACTCTATCCGCATACTCCGCAACATTGGGGTCGTGCGTAACAATAATAATCGTTTTTCCATCTCTGTTCAGCTCTTTGAATATTTCCATAAGTTCAATGCCTGTTTTCTTATCAAGCGCACCGGTAGGCTCATCAGCAAGAATTATATCCGCGCCGCTTGCCAATGCGCGAGCAAGCGCAACTCTCTGCTGCTGACCGCCGGACATTTGTTTTGGCAATTTGCAAAGCTGCTCTGTTATCCCAAGCCGAGCCGCCGCTTCTTCGACGGTATGTCGGCGTTCATTGGCGGAGACGCGTCTGTTGACAAGCGGCAGCTCTATGTTTTCGTATGCTGAATACTTTTCCATCAGAGCAAAGTTCTGAAATACAAACGAAATCTTAGCATTTCGTATACTTGATAATTCGCGGGAATTTAACTCCGATACTTTTCTGTCATCGAGAAAATATTCTCCGCCGGATGGTGTATCCATGCAGCCGATAATGTTGAGCAATGTGCTTTTTCCCGAACCGGAAGCTCCCATTATTGCAACAAACTCTCCGTCCGCAATTGTAAGCGAAATTTCGTTTAACGCATTTGTTATAACGTCGCCAAGCGTATATTGCTTTGAAATATTTTTTAGTCGGATCATTATTCTTCCTCCTTGATTAGTACAGCGGGATTATACCGCTTTAACAGCTTTACGGGGACAAAAAGCACCAGAATCGTCAAAAGCATCATCAAACCTATCAAGCACACAAGCGAGGTTGAGCAAAGAGTTCTCAAATAAATATCACGATAGCTTTGAATTATATTGCCTGCAAAGCTGCGATAGCTTAATCCAAAGGCAGCCGCCCCAGAAATTATATTCAAGAAAAGCATTTCAAAGCAAAGCGACAAAATTATTCTTTCTTTTGTGCTGCCAAACGCAATTTTTATGCCGTATTCCTTTTTCTTTAACAGGACATTAACGCATAACGTAGATACAATAGAAATCGCGGAGCATATCAAAACAATGACAGCAAGAAATAAATATTTCCGCAAAACCTCCTCGTTATTGGTTTTCCAAAGAGTCGCAAAATCGGCAAGCGATGAGACGTTGAATTTTATACCTTTTTCTACTGCACGGGCGTTGAATTCGTCCGCGACGCTCTTAGAACAATTCATAAATATCTTGCCTACGGTTGAATGGTGTATCATATTCAAATCCTGTACGCTGCGCTGTTTTTCCAGCTCGGAAAACTGCGCAAGAAACATATGATTTAAGGAAACAGGTGGCATTGTAATAGCGTCATTGTCATCAAGCCATTTCTTATTTTCAAGAAAACCCGCAACGATATATTTCTCCCCCACGTTCGATGTCGTAAGCGTATCGCCGACCGACAGAATTCCGTCAAAATCCGTTCCCGCATACAACGGAAGATAAAGCTCTCCTTCCTTCTCTATAGATCGAAAATCATCCTCCGTAAGCTCAAAGTTTACGATTTGAAGTATTTCCGTGTCTATGTAAACAACTTTTACGGTCATCGGCTGTCTCTCGTATTTCGTGCCAGCGTAAGTATTTTTATTCAGCGCGATAAAATCGGGATTGTTTGTAAGCTCATCAAAGTATATTCCGACTATATCATACGCTCCGCAGACAGCATCCTCCTGTTCATTTACAAAGGCTTTTAATTCCTCAAAATCTGCGCCTAAATTGTCCTCATTTTCAATTTTAAGAGCATCTACGCGATATGTATTATCAATATCATAACGGAACAGCTTGCGCACATCAGCGCTTTGAGTATAAAATGCGAAGCTGTTTGTAAGCGTCAGCAGCGCAAGAAAAAATGTCAACGTATTCAATGTCAGAATCAAAAGTGTTCTTATCTTATTATGCCTGATAGATGAAAGCACATCACCAATCATATTAAAGCTTCACCCCTTCCGACGGCTGAATATGCAGAATATATCTCACAGGGACAATCATAGCCACTGTTATTGCAGCCGTGATGGCAAGAAGCAGACCGACAGCCATAATTCCCGAATCGGCAAAGCTGATTTCATCGCCGTGAATTTTCCAGATGACAGCTTGTGTGATTGCCGCCAGAAGCGCGGCAGCTCCAATCAGCTTTAAAAGCTCGATCGTAACCAGTCCCATCACGCGTAAATTGCTTGCACCAAAGGCTTTCCTTATTGCGATCTCTCGTCTGCGGACTGTTATCCAGTAGTACGAAATAATTATAGTGTTTATCAAGGCAAATAAAAACCGGCCCACCGAAACTACATTTTCCATGGTGACAGCAGCTTGAAATACGCCGGCTTTAAAATCCGTTTTGTATCCTGAAACGATAGCATCGGGCAATACCTGGGCAGTCTTGTCTTTGATACAAGAATACGTTTCGGTAACGTCGGATCGGTTTGATAGGATAAGCAGCATGATTTCCTTTTGATTATCAATCGCATTGGGAAAGGCAGCGAAATAGTCTGCGTCGTTCAAAGTAAACGAATTTGTAATAAACGGATATTTTTCACAATCCATTTTTTCGATTATACAAAATTTATTTCCGTGCACAGTAAGCTCGTCAACGCTTATTCCGGACGAAGTAACAATCCCATTTCTTGGAATAACGGAAATGCTTCCTGAAGTCGGAAGCGAAAGCGGCTCGTTTTGCTTTAAAACAACATCGGGCGAATATATGCCTGCAATTTCATCAAAATAAACAGCCATAGACGAATTTGCGGTGGTGTCCAAGTAGACGTTGCAATTATCCGCGCTGTCAGCAATCTGCAATATTTCCTCTGCTGTGATGTTTTTCGTTGCGCGGATTGACACTTTAAATTCCTCTGTGTATGCATATTGATTTTCGGTTATAATTATGTCGGCAGCCTTTGCCGTTGACAGCAAGCCATTGCACAAAGCCAGAAAAGCGCTGAAAAAGCAGAGCAGGATCAACGCGCTAACGACCGAGTAACGCTTGATTATCTTTATCATGCTAATCCCCCTTAATTCTTTTCTGCCCATATGACTGCGCATAATCAGATTTGTTACAAAAAAGACCGCGTTTTTTGCGGTCTTTTGCAGTCTTTGATAAGTTATTTGCTCCACATCAGAGTGGATTGTTCAATGACATGCTTTAATTCCTCGCCGGTCAGCATATCTATTCCAGTAAAGTCTCCGGTATAATAGTATATGCGTTCGATATTAGCAGCACCGATTTCCTTATATGCCAGAACGCGATCCGTGTAATCGGTTTTGGAGGTTGTAAGCCTATCCCATTTACTTTCACTTATGTTGAAAAACATATAATATTTTCCCTCGGCGTTTGAATCTATTTCTACATTTTTAATTCTGATCTCCCCGGGAAAGCTGCCGTGCAATCGGGCAATCAAATCTCCGTTCAACAGTGATACGGAAATATTCTCCGGCTTTGCTGCATCCACAGAGAGCTTTAAAGGCATCGAGATTCCGAACCAGATTATAGCCACCGCAACCAAAGCTGCTGCAGCTATGAGTATTTGCTTTCGCAGGATCTTCCGCTTAACCTTTTTCAGTGAATCCGCTTTTTGCATTTCGTGAATCGGAGCAGCAGGTATTGAAACTTTGTCCGCTTCACGAATTTCCTCAAAAATCCGCGAACACTCGGCACATTCAGATAAATGCTCCTCAATTATTTCACGGCTTTCAACGCTGCAAACTCCGTCGTAATAGAGCGGCAGCAGATCCTGAATCAGTTTACATGGATAGTTCATTGCATTCCCTCCTTAATCTTAAGCTTTGCTCTGTGATACGTCACCCGCGCCCAGCTTTCCGTCTTGCCGAAAATTGCGGCAATCTCGGCGTATGAAAGCTCACCGAAAACGCGCATCCAGAACACCTCTTTATATGGTTCGTCGAGTTCGTGCAGCAGCCTGAAAATCTGCCGTGCATCCTCTTTGTCGATCAGCTTTTCCTCCAATGAACCGGCGGCAGGAATTGCTTCAAGCGGGTAATCGATATTTTGCTTCTGACGTTTAACAAGCGTGAGAAATGTATTTTTCGCTATCTGGCATAGCCATACGCCCATCTTGCAGTCACCACGGAATCTATCAACACTCTTCAGTGCCTTAAAAAAAGATTCCTGCGTGATTTCTTCGGCAAACTTCTCATCGCCGCACAGCGATATTGCATATCGAAATACAACATCATAATATTCGGAATATATTTTATCGAACTCGTCCAACCCCATCACCTCGCTTCGCTTTATCTCATATATGACTACCGACCGGCTAAAACGTTACAATTTTTATTATTCATCTTTCATATTATCCTGCCTGTTTTTCATTCTCCTCCAGTTTATAAACCCACATAAATCATTTATAAGAAAAATCAAAAAGCAAAGCACCATCGGAAGATAACATATATCAACTATAGATGCCAGTATCCACAGAATGATAAGAATAATATCGTTTGCTGCATATAAAACCGCATAATATTGACTTCTTAAAACCGTCAGCATGGATGCCAAATAGCTGGTTGTAACAGAAATCGTGCTGAATAGTATATTGGCTGTATTAAAGTATACCAACACCCTCCACATAATCAACGTGACTATTACGGCACTGACAGCTAACAGACACCATTTTACCATTGTCATTTTTCCTACTTTAACCTCTCTTTCGGAATACGGATTTTTCAGCCACACAATCATTGCCCAAAGCGCCGACGGTGCTGTCATTCCTACATATGTAATCATCTCTCCGTAATAATGAAACCGGAATGATATTATCGCATAAATCACCGCGAAGACGATAGTCAGCAGCTGACCTATTGCGTCTCCTTTGCCGACAAATATGAGTGCTGTTGCGCCAATTAAAGAAGCAATTATCGTCAAAGCATCCCTCTCTCCGAACAGGCAGGACGAAAGGACAATTGCCAGCAGGGATATCCCCCATCTTAATCTCTCCGCCTTTGTAAGGCTTTTAATCGATTCAATAATATTCATGTATCTTCCTCCAACAAAAAAAGCATCCGGTATGTATCTTCTAAGACCTAACGATACATACTCGAATGCTCAACATTTTCTACCCGGTGGCAGAAACACAATTTATGATTTTGCTATGGCAAGTATAGCACAAAGCAAGACAAATTGCAATAGAAATTTCAAATTTTTATCTTTCATGAACTCTTTTGCCTGAGATATGCTCTATCTCTATTGCAACCAACTGAACCCCGCTAACAGACCTTTTTATTTCCTCCTCGACCTCCTCTGCCGAAGGATAGTATTTGCAGGCAAGCTTTCTTACCTTTTCCTCTGTGATTGCAGGATCTTCTATCAGCTTTGCGCGACCAAACACTACGCAGCTTGATACATGATATGCCCAATCACCGTTTTCAAGATATCCATCATCCCAGGTTGTAAAGCACACTTTATCATTGGCTTATATCGAGTCGATCTTATGACCTTTTTTCGCACTGTGAAAATAAATTTTGTTATCATCTTCATCATAATAAAAATTGATGGGAACAGTATATGGATAGCCGTCATCACCGTTTACAGAAAACGCGGCTCTGGTATTGTTTCTTAATAAAGACTTTGCATCCTCTACGGATATCTCATTTTTGATTCTTCTTATCTTTCTGAACATTATTATCCTCTCAATTAATTCCGACAATTATTCTGTTTACTATCACACCAAGCAGGCTCTGGTCAAACGAAAACAGCACATCGTTGATCTCGAAGACGTTATAGTTCCCGTTCTTAATGAAAAACTCAATAATGATGTCAAACTTGTTTGAGTGAGACAGCACAAAGCCCGCCTTCATCAGCATATCCTTGGTTTCATATATTGTATACTTAATATACACTTGTTGTCAAGTTATCATTCGCTTATTATCAAGTGTTATTATAGGATTGATACTATTCGCCGCTTAAATTGCAGACAAGAAAACCGCCGAAAAAACTTTTCAGGAGTTTTACAGATGTTCGGGGCTGTACTCGTGGCAATCAGCTGCTTTCTATTGGCTCTACTCCTTCATCCGGAAGCTTCCTGACTATACTTTTCAAACCGGCATTGCTCTATTACTTCGTTTCCCAAAAGCGTAATCGCTTTCTGCGGACAATGGCTGATGCAGCGGTAGCACATGGTGCATCGATTACCCCCAACCGCTTTTTGCCCTTGGATGGAGATGTTTTTCATGGGGCATAAAGAGACGCACAAGCCGCAGCCGATGCAGCTGTCGCTGACTTTCAATCTGTCTGTGTACCCTGTGGTCTTCCTGTAAAACCAAAGCCTTTGCCCGAAAAGACCAGCCATATGTGAGAAAAACGAAATCCCGTCTCTGGGATAGTTGCCGCGCTTTATTTGTTCTGCGACACTTTCAATTTTCTTGTCTGCCGCCTTGATGATCTCTCTGTTTCGCTCTGCGGTCTTTTTCAGCAGCTTGCTGTCGCAAACAGAATCGGGCATTTTGAGATGAAGTCCGCCCAGAATCGTGGCATCATACTTTTTCAGCAATCTTGCCGAGCAGCCTGCGCCGTCTCCGCTGAAAGCGCCCATAGTGGCAACGCAGAGAACCTTTTTGCCTTTCCAAACGTGCCTGTTACGGATGATAAAATCCCGCACCATGTAGGGCACGTTGGAATACTGGATGGGATATCCCAGTATGATAACGCTGTTTCTTTCAATTTCTCCGAGGACAGCTTCAGACTCCAAGGGCAGCGTGACTGCCGTCGGGTCCAATCGAGCCACCAGTGTTTCTATGCAATGTTTTGTGTTTCCGGTGCCGCTTAAATAGATTCCAACCATAATTGCTTCTCCAAATCCAAAGTTCTCATTCTCAACCGTTTGCTGTGTTTGTGGATGCCTCGCCACTGATTCCACATTGCCATATAAATTCTCAATTCTGAGCTGCCATAAATATTTCAACAAATTCATCGGCTATGTTTCAATATCTGAATAAAGCTCTTGATTGCCCAAATATATTATACAGTTTTTGCTTTTAATTCGTCATATTTCTCTACAAATGGTATAAATAATACATATTTTGTCATAAGGTATAATTACTTCCGTGCTTTTTATCGATTTTGGGGACTTTTTCTTGACAAATTATAAATATGTCCCAAGATTTATCCGCAGTTCGGAAATTATTTTTTCTACATATAGGTGCGCTCATTTTCTGCTTTTATGATAATCTTTTTACTTATTATATCAGTAAATATTGGATAATGCAATGGATTATCATGTTATAAAGATATTCATGGTAGGGAAAGACTGCGTTACTTGACCGGAGCGCGTTGAACAGATATGTCTTTCAGCATCTGGAAATCTACTGCATAAAAATAAGCGTCCAACGAACGGACGCTTATTCTTTTGCAGATTAACCATTGTTCTGCATGAACTGTGCCTTTGTACAAATATGCCGGATGGAGAGTTAACAGCCAACCCACAGACTTATCAATCAGATTCACAGCCCTGCAATCTTAACTGCCTTTTCCTGAGCTGTAAGGCACAGCTCTGCCGCCTTAAAAGCATGAGCCTGCGTCATGGCGTTTTCGGTTCTGTTAAGGCAGTCGAGTATAAGCTGACCGAAGAACGGGAATCCCGTGACGCCCGAGGCGTTGAAATACTGCTCACCTTTTTTGTTGACCAGGAAAACATGGTTTCCGCTTGCATCGGGGGCGGCAAGGTTGATATACTTGCGTATCTCAATATATCCCTCGGTTCCGATTATAAACGTTCTGCCGTCGCCCCAGGTTCTCAGCCCGTCGGGAGTAAACCAGTCAACCCGGAAATAGTTGGTGCTGCCGTTTTTGCCGACAATAGAGCAGTCGCCGAAATCCTCAAGCTCGGGGTATTGCGGGTGAGCGTAGTTTGCAATTCTTGAGAACTGCACTTCGGCGTCCTCCTCGCCTGCAAAATGCAGATACTGCTCTATCTGATGACTGCCTATATCGCAGAGGATTCCGCCGTATTTTTCGCGTTCAAAGAACCACTTCGGACGACCGGGACCGCCCAAACGATGAGGACCAAAGCCTGTAACGCTGATTACCTTGCCAATTTCGCCTTGGTCTATCATATATCCCGCAAGTATCGCGCCCTCAACATGAAGCCTTTCGGAGTAATAAACCATGTATTTTTTGCCGGTTTTTGCAACGCAATCCTTGGCGCTGTTCAGCTGCTCCATAGTGGTAAAGGGTGCTTTGTCGGTGAAGTAGTCCTTTCCCGCCTGCATTGCGCGAAGTCCGAGCACACATCTCTCGCTGGTGACAGCGGCACCGGCGATCATCCGCGTTTTGGGGTCGCTGAGCGCTTCTTCCTCGGTTCTTGCGGCTATCGCCTGAGGATACCGCTTAATAAAATCCTCCACCTTTTTCGGGTCGGGGTCATACACATATTTCAGCGTTCCGCCCGCTTCTAAAAGACCGTTCACCATTCCGTAGATATGACCATGGTCGAGTCTTACTGCCGAAAAAACAAAGTCATCTGGTCCTACAACGGGCTTTGGTCTACCCTGCGGTGCATAATTCATGCCATCCATTTTGTCCATAACAATACCTCCGTTTTAGTAGTTGCCGCCAACAGTTATCTCGCCGTTCAGCTCGGCGACGGATGCGGCTTTTTCATAGAAATGCGGTGTGTTTTTCATAATGCCGTCTACGGTGTAGAAAGGGCTGTCCTTTGTCAGCGGAAGCTCAACCGTCTGTCCAAACGAGCCCGAAAGATAAATTGCGGTAATAAGCTCGATGGTGCGGCGCCCGTCCTCTCCGCCGATAGCAGGCAGAGTGTCGGTTTCAATAGCCGTAATAACGTTTTCAAGCTGACCTGTATGCCCCTCGTATTTCAGTGCGGGAAGCTGATTTACATATTCAGCGATTTCCTTTTCCAGCTCCTCGTTTTTCTTCGGGAAGCCGTTGCTTAGTGCCAGCGATGCCTTGCAGGAGAACGGAGCGGAAATCTTTGCCTTTTCGCACTGGAAGATAAGCTTCTGCTCCTCGCCGTGGTGAACGACAGATGCGGTCAGCTGCGCCAGCGCATTCGGATATAGCAGAATGGAAACCGAAAGGTCTTCAACCTCCGCGTTGTCGTGGGCGGTATTTGCAAGCACGCTTGTTACCTTATCCGGAAGTCCCATCATCCAGCAGAGCATATCTATATGGTGTACCGCATGATTCAACGTGCAGCCGCCGCCCTCTTTTTCCCATGTTCCGCGCCACCAAAGGTCATAATAGCAATGACCGCGCCACCAGAACGAATCCACCTGCGCATGGCGCACAGGTCCCGCTATACCGCTTTCAAGAAGCAGCTTCAGGTCTCTGATTCCCTTGCGGAAACGGTTCTGCGCAATTATCGAAAGCAGCTTGCCGCTTTCATCACGCGCTTTTATCATGGCGTCGCATTCTTCAAGAGAAGCCGCCATCGGCTTTTCGCACACAACGTTTTTTCCCGACCTCAGACAGTTGATACTGATAGAAGCATGGACATACGGCGGTGTGCACACGTCTGCAAGGTCTATATCCGTGCGGTCAAGTATGTCTTCGTGGTTTTCATATGTATCACACTGTAGATGGAATTCTTCCATAAAGCGTTTTGCTTTACCGGGGATGATATCCACCAGCGCGACTACTTTGCAGCGATCTGCAAGCGCAAGATACGCTTTCATATGCTCGTGGGCTATTCCGCCCGTTCCGATTATTGCTATACGAATCATAGGTAATCACTCTTTCTTATCTGCAATATTAAATCATGTTTAAATGATTGTATAATAATTTTATCATATTAAGCGTTCAAAATACATATATAAACTCCGAAAATATTTGTATAAATTACGGTATATATACTGATTGTACGGCAAAAAGCAAGCTGCCAAAGCAAAGATCTTTGACAGCTATATAAGTCTTCTATATACGGTATAATTGGTGCAAAGAATACTAATCCTGATGCAGCCTGCGATATTCACTCGGAGACATTCCTGTAAGCAGTTTGAACTTTTTGCTGAAGTAGAATATATCGTTATATCCTATCATTGCAGAAATTTCTGATATTGAAAGCATATCACTGATTAAAAGATCCTTGGCGCGGTTTATCCTCATTTTATTTATGAATTCGTGGATTGTCGTTCCCTCAGACCTGATAAACAGCTCTCCGCAGTATGCGGGTGAAAGACTTACAGCATCAGCTATCTGCTCAACTGTCACAGCCTCGCTCAAATGCTCGATAATGTACTCTTTCATAGTGTTGACATGAGGATTCGGCTTCTTTTGAGTGTTGGGGTATATCAGTGCCGCAAGAATCATTGTGAACATCCCCGAACAGGCCATCATATATCCATCATGTTTTTGATACCACTGAAAGAAGAAGCTTTTAAAGCTTGGCGTAAAGCTTTCAAAGCTGCCCAAGTGAGTGACTTCCGATAGCGGAAGCCTGTCGCAGCCGAAGAGGTCAAAATCAAAGGCGTACAACTGTGTTTCCGGTGAGTGATTATTGGCTTCTCGCTCAGTCCCTTTGGCGAAATACGCCACATCTCCCGCAGACACGCGACGTTTTCTTCCGTCGAAGTAGAAATCGCAGGAGCCTTTTGTAACAAACATTATGTTATGGAAACTCAACACGCCTTTGTTAAGCGCCCATTTTCCGCTGCAATCTCTCTGAACAGCGTAAAATACCTGTGCTGATATTGTCGTATCCATCATCAATACCCCTAATTTGTACAAAACTAATCTTAGTTTATATATTTATTTTACAGCGAAAATATGATAAAATCAAGATAAAATTGAAACAAATTTTGTGTGAGGGGTAAGAAAGGTCGATAACCGCATATCCGGCACTCTCGGATATGCTGATACATAAATCATAAATAAAGAAAGGACAGAATATGAACAAAATTAAGATTTTATCACTTCTTATTGCAGTTACCTGCTTGATTTCCTGCACGGTATGCATCGCTTCCGCAGAGGGAAACACGGTAAACATAACCGTTAACACCCAAACGGACAGAAAAGCTATCTCTCCCTACATATACGGCGTAAACGCCGAGCTGATGTATACCGATGTCTCTGCAACGGCTATTCGTGCGGGAGGCAATCGCTATTCAGCCTACAACTGGGAGACTAACGCCTCAAACGCCGGAGCGGATTGGCACCACAGCTCAGACGCTCACCTTGTCAGAGATCTTTCGGATGACATGAAAGAGGTTCCAGGCGCGACCGCACTGAATCTTGCACAAGTTTGCAAGGAGAAAAACCATGCCTATCCGCTTATGACCCTGCAAATGGCAGGATATGTCGCGGCGGATATGAACGGTGATGTTGGTGAGTCTCAAACGGCACCCTCAAATCGCTGGAACGAGATCAGGTATGCCAAAGGCTCAGGCTTTTCACTAAAGCCCGACCTTGATGACGGCGTTGTTTATATGGATGAGTTTGTAAACTATCTCGTCAAAAAGCTCGGCAGCTCTGCATCTAAAAACGGCATCAAGGGCTATTCTTTAGACAACGAACCCGCTCTTTGGCATAACACTCATTCGCGTGTTCATCCTGATAAGGTGACCTGCCGCGAAATAGTCGAACGTTCGGCAGAGCTTGCAGGAGCCGTAAAGAATGTTGACCCGAACGCAGAGATATTCGGACCCGCGCTTTATGGCTTCAATGCCTACACGACATTACAAGGCGCACCCGACTGGGAAGAGATTTCAAGCAGCGGCGACTATCGCTGGTTCATCGACTACTATCTCGACGAGATGAAAAAGGCAGAGGAAGAAACAGGCGTCAGACTTCTTGACGTCCTCGACGTTCACTTCTACACCGAGGCAAAGGGCGAGTGCGGCGAACGCTCCTGTGATCATTACGACAGGGAGGGATGTGTCCTCGCACGACTGAATTCAACCCGTACACTATGGGACAAAAGCTATCGCGAGGATAGCTGGATAGCCTCAAGCAGCAGTGGTCAGAAGTTTATTCCGATACTGCCGAGCATCAACGAATCAATAGAAAAATACTACCCCGGAACAAAGCTGGCAATAACGGAATACAACTTCCACGGTGGAGATGATATCTGCGGAGCGGTTGTACAGGCTGACGCTCTCGGAGTGTTTGCACAAAACGGCGTATACTTTGCAACGCTTTTCTCTGGGTCGGACAACGTGGCATTTACCCTCGCCGCAATAGACCTCTACACCAATTACGACGGCAAAGGAAACGGCTTCGGCGATACTCTTGTTTCCTGCGCAAGCGACGACATTGACCGTTCCACAGCATATGCTTCTACATTCGGCGAAAGCAGTGATGTTGTGACGCTTGTTGTGACGAATAAATCGTTTAACGAGAAACACGACTGCAAATATCACTCTCAATGGCGGCGCAGAATACGGTTATGTCAAGGCTTACACCATAGATGCCGAAACCGCAGATATAATTGACATCTCCGAAAGCGCCGATATTACGCTGTCCGGCAACAAGGTCACTTACGATATGGCTCCCGAGTCGGTCTCACTGCTCGTTATTGCAAAGGATGAGAGCACAGCTCAATCGCTCACTTCAAGCCCTGTAAATGTCACACCTTGGATAATATCGGGTATCACAGCTTTGGCAGTGATCGTTGCTATAGGGGCTGTGGTCGGCATTAGAAAGCACAGTGCAGCGAAAAAATTATAAGAGCTATAATAAAATAATAGTTCATTAATACTGCTCAGGATGTTTGCCGAGCGGTTAAAGAGCTTGAGACAAGGGCTCTTGATGGCTCTGAGGATACATAAAAATAAGCGTCCGGCAAGCGGGCGCTTATAATTTTTAAATTAATACTGGCTTTATATTACCAATTCTCTTGGCTGTTTATAAAATAGGCAAATTATTAAGGCACGGCGGTAAATGCATCATATGATGGTTTGTCATGGGAGTTAAAATCATGCCTCCGCGCGTCAATCGTCCCCAGAAAACCAATAACCACACGGAACGGAAATCCGTAGTCACTCCGCCCTCTTCCAATATTCTCATTACCCATTTTTGAGGTGCCATTGATTGTATCTGCTCCAACGTTAAACTTTCTAATATACAGCGTGTGTTTTTGCCCACTGTAATCATATAATCACGGAGCGCACAGACGTTTATACCCTTACCAAACTCCACAGCTTCATCAAATTCCAATGCGTTTCCGGTGTCTGTAATGGAAGCTCCGATTTTTCTTTGCCATTCTGTGTTAAAATCTGGTTTTGATTTACCATCAAAATATTGCTTACCAAGTCCTCAATGCGGTATGTGTGCCAAAACTGCCAGCACAATGGGACTTTCTTTGTTCCGGCATAGTGCAAATCCGTATCATCATTTTCCCTCGGTACTATTGCGTTCTGATTTCCCAAAAGCATATAATCTAAAACATAATCCGCAATTGTTTTTTCTGTTCTTCCGGATATTTCAGCAGGATGCACCATGGCATGAACTTCCAGCGTAAACTTTCTGATTTTTTCTATGTCAGTTCCCTTTAATGCAGCTTTTAATTCGTCATATTTCTCTACAATTGGTATAAATAATTCATCTTTTATCATTAGGTATAATTCCTTTCGCGTTTCTTATCGTTTTTGGGAACTTTTTCTTGACAAGTTATAAATATGTCTCCAGATTTATCCGCATGGCAAGCAGAAAACAAAAGTCATATTATTGCTTTTTCAAATATCCTAACTATATTTTACTCACAAATTCCGCTTAGTCAATTAAATTGAGCAAATTCTGCTGAATATTCGCTTTTTCGTTCAAAATCTCGGTCAAGGCTTGTGAAAAAGAGACAACGTCATGCACTCGGCAAATCAAGCGGCAGTTATAGATTATATCATGGCGATTTGATCGTCTCATAACAAATCTTTTAATCTCACAAAAAGCAAAATCACCCATTTTTCAGTCACTGAACTTTCAAGTATATTTTCAACCTTTCGGCAAATAATAGCATTGCTTGTCAAATAAAAACGCCGGACGGCTCAGAATCAGCGCTCTGCGAAGTCTTTCCATCCGGCAATAAATGAAAGGATTGAGAACAATATGAAGGCAACAGGAATCGTCAGACGTATTGACGACTTGGGCAGGGTCGTTATTCCAAAGGAGATTCGCAGAACTATGCGGATTCGTGAGGGCGACCCCCTTGATGAAAACATTGACAGGGTGCGGTTGGGAAGAGTTTTGTCTGGCGGTTAGAGGGCTTGAAGCGAGGATTATTGAGGGTTTTGGAGATACATAGAAATAAACGTCCGGCGTTTCCGGCAAGCTCCCCGATCCGGCAAAGCTCAAAGCCGATTACAAACGCCTTACCGCCGAAAAGGACGCGCTGTATACCGAGTATGGCAAGCTCAAAAAGCAGCTCCGGGAGTACGATGCCGTCAAGCAGAACATTGACAGTATTTTGCACCCTGCCCGTGGGCGCGAACAGGAAAAAGCGTTGTAGCCGTTCCGACAGTCACACATTATTTACAAATAATCTGATGCGTGATTGTCGTTTCTATATTGACAATGACACATTATTTTTCTATAATATAATGTGTAGTAGTCGAAAGTGAGGTGGCAGCTATGACCGACAAAGAAAAAATCAAAGAGCTATTGGAAGCGTCGCCGGATGGAACAATTACCGCAGAACAGGTGACAGCCGCAGGGCTGCACCGCAGTGTTTTACAGGAGTTTGTAGAAAACGGGGAGCTTTACCGTTTCGGGCGCGGTCTGTATGTACGCAGCAACGCATGGGAAGATGATTTCTACCTGTTGCAGCGCAAGTACGGGCGCGGGATATACTCACACGATACCGCGCTGTATCTGTTGGGCTATTCTGATCGCACCCCGGCGCAGTACACCATGACATTCCCCAAAGGCTACAATTCGCCGTCGCTGAAACAGGAAAGCATCAACATCAAGCGCGTTGTGCCGGAGAACTATTCTTTTGGTGTGATTGAACTTAGGTCCCCCTGCGGCAATCCTATCCGTGTCTATGACCTTGAAAGGACGCTGTGCGACATCCTGCGCGGCAGCGGCAGCGACATTCAGATTGTG